>Ga0209062_1000624_pt1 | contig 95646 bp, 74 predicted proteins | sample Coa_R2_2_FD_187158 | JGI IMG/M metagenome (GOLD analysis project Ga0209062, IMG submission 187158) | Surface soil microbial communities from Centralia Pennsylvania, which are recovering from an underground coalmine fire - Coalmine... | ecosystem: Environmental > Terrestrial > Soil > Unclassified...
ATTCGAATTCCGTCAGCTCGTACCGGCGCATGATCAAACTCCTGCAGTTTGGAAGCTTGAATCACATCGCCGCCCTCGAGGGAATCCCCTTTATGAGTTCATGGCCTAGCTGGCAGGCGTCGCCAGGGACGGCGTGTTGGTGGCCGACGGTCCGATGAGCTTGGTGCCTGGGGCGTAGTCAAATTGGCGTTGGTGACCGACTTGCTCGCCATAGCCCTCCACGATTGATTCGAGCATCTCGATCAGCGGTTGCGCCGAGAGACGGGGATTCTTGCCGGAAATGTATCCCGCCTTTTTCCGCAGAGTTTCACAGGATTGTTCGATCTGAGTAAGTTCGTCGCACAGTGTCTTCTTTGATTCCTCCCAGGTATCGCTCGCCACGGCTAGAACTCGATCGAGGCGGAGAGCGTATTCGAGTCGGGACACTAGCTTCTGGGTCGGCGATATGGCGCTGTAAATCTGCTGATTGGTGGTGCTCGTCCAAGTAAAGGTGCGGGTAAGCCAATCGGCCTGTGCCGGGTCTTCGATTTGTGCCAAGTGATGGTCGAATTCGCGACGCCAGACAGCTCTTAGCTCGCGAAGCTCGCCGCGTAGCCTCCACAGCTCCAGGCGCCGAGACGCATCGAGGGGACCCAATACGAGTTCTTGCGCGGAGGTAAATATGCGCTCGAGCTTGCCATCCTGATCTATTCCGCGAAAAGCGATCAGCAGATCAAGCTTTCGACCAACTTTTTCGAGCTTGCTAGCGATGTCTGCGGTCGAGATGACATGCGCTGCTGAGACAACGATTGAGCCGAGGGCTGCGGCACCCGTCATCAAGCGACGCGCCGTACCGACTTCCTTGAGTTGTTCGATGACCTTTCCGGTCGCGAGGTCGCGGACAATCGGGAGCGTGCGCCCAGACTCGCCGTGTGTGAGAAGTTCCGCCGTGCCCTCCAGCAATTTCTTCGTAGCCTGCGGCGACGCGGAGACGAGCAATTCGACATTAGTGCCGAGCGCACGCAATGTCTGAAGAGTAAGGTTCGCCCCATCGACACCGAAACGCTCAAGGAAGGGCTTTATACTGAACCGGAACTCATCTTCAGTCGCCGCTGAAAATTGAGCCGGATCGAGAGACTGCGCAAAAGTCAACCGAACGAGGAGACCGGCGCAAGAAGGAGATTCAAGGTCGGTGGATGGTTCAGGAACGATGGCTCCTGGAGGCGGCCGCCACATCATCTCTTTCGCCTTTGCAGCGTGTGCGGAGCGGAGCACCATTGCAAGTCCCCCACCGACAACGAGAACGGCAGATCCAGTGACGAGTCCGATTAGAACCTGATCCATAGGAACCTGCTTCATAGTATGGGAAGAGCGATGGGTGGCTATTCGGCTTGACAGATGATTTTCGATCTCCCCAGGAACGTCTTGACGAGGCTGGGATAGGATTGGCGTCGTGCATTCGAGCGGTCCAGGAACGACCCTGTATCGCGACCGCCTTCACGCAGTGCGCTCCAGCCGCGCCCGAACGCGTGGCACTGATGCGAGAGCGGTGGCGAATGCTTGCGCTCTGGCCGTCAGTTCGGCATCGGGGTCGACGACGGTGAACCAGCGCTGGCGTTGCACGCAGGAGCGCGATCCGGCTGCACGGGGCACGGAAACGTTGGTGAGCAGCGTGATCACCGATTCGGCACCGACCTCGACGGCCAGCCGCTCATGCAGCTGCCACAGATGGGCATCATGCTTCAGGTTCCGACCGGGAAAGGTGATAAAGACGATCGCGCGTCCTGGCTTGCGCAGCAGTCGGACTTCCGTGAAAGTCGCGTGCTTCTCCGATTCTGCGCCGATGCCATTGTCAGGATCGAGGAAGACAATATTTGCGTCGTCGAGCGCGCTGCGCTTTTGCATTTCCCAGGCGCTTCGTTCAACGCGCGACGGCATTGGCTCGCGATGAAACAGCGCTCCCTTCGGCCAAATCGCCGCCCGTTCCAGCGCTGCTATGCTGCGTTCCGGCAACGCAGCAAGGCCGGCATGAAGCTCTCCATCGAGCAGACGCCACGCCGCTTCGTCGCGCCATTCGAGATGCCGCCCGTCCGCGCGTCCATCGTCCCCCGGCGCATAATACCAGGCGATACCGAGCGTCCGGTCCGCGCCGGCCAGAGCACGCAGAAACACGAACTTAAGTTACGTCGCTGACATCGCCAGCATATTGATCACGCACAGGTTGCTCTCGAATCCAATCCTCTTCTCCTGCTCGAAATTCGCGATGAAAATCGGCCTTCATGCCCATGCCGGTTCGCCGTCGCAGTCGCGCTGTAGGGTAGATGCGGCATAGGATCGCTTCGGTAGTGGCGGACGGCAAGATAAAAGCGAATATGGCTGGTGGGTGGTTTGCCTCGTTAGGCAATAGGTTACCGACCGGGCGTCAAGGTGGCTAAGCTGGCGGTTTTCGGGAAAACGCAACGAAATCAAAGCCATTTGCGCCATCCATCGATTCACTTGGACCAATTCGGATCGGCGGGAGCAGGACCGCAAGGGAAAAGCGACACCATCCGGCCCGCGCAAGTGGTTGATCGGGTTCGGTATTTTTGCCATCCGCCCTCAACCGGCGGATGGCGGCAAAGGCATTTTCGTCAAGGAATTCGACGATCCAACCGCCATCCGCCATCTGAGCGGTGGAAAGCCTGACTCGGTTGCTTGAGTTGCTTTAGTATGATAACTATATGCGGTGACCGAGCCGCGTGATCCGACCCTCGATGTGCTTCTCGACCTCGACGGGCAGGGGTATCGGGACGCGGCGACCTTGCTCGCCGACTTCTGGGAACTGGTGGACGCGGTGTTGCGCGAGAGAGGAGTGATCTCATGACGACGCTGAAGGTCGGCATCGCCAGCTACGAGGAGATGAAGGGTCGCACGATGGCGGTAGCGCGCGGCGAGCGGCGCATCGCGCCCGACGAGCCGAAGGTCTGGTTCACTTCGACCGAGTCCTTCGCGAAGGTGCTGTCCGCAGGCAACCGCGAGCTGCTGCGCGTCATCGCCGAGAAGGCGCCCGGATCGCTCGACGAGCTGGCCCGGATCACCGGCAAGGCCAAATCCAACCTCTCCCGCACGCTGCGGACCATGGAAGGCTACGGCTTGGTCAGCCTCGAACGCGGCGAGCGTGGCTGGATCACGCCGAAGGTGATGCACGACCGGGTGGAACTCGATCTGCCGCTCACGCTGTCCCGGAAGGCAAGCTGAACCATGACCGCTTGCGCGCGAGCGCTCCCTTCATCACGGTTTTGCCGGGAAGGAGAAGGGTGTTGTGGGATAGAGATCGGTCGTTCGCCCGAAGACCGTGTTGCGCGATGCTCGCGGGATGTCCCGACCGCGTATCAGCCTGGGCGTCCTGCCCGACGACCTTTACGTCACGCCGGAGCCTTGGCCTCGCATCGGCCGGCCGCCGAAGCATGATCTCTCGGCCTGGTCCGTCACGGACGATTGGCCCGAGCGCGTGCCGGTCACGCATGCCGAAGTGGACGTGTTCGAGGCGTGGTTCGGCGATCTCTTCGACGAGATGTTCGGGACCTGCCGATGACTCGAGCGGAGCTTTGCCATGACTACGCCCCTGCGCGCCGCCCTCTATCTGCGCGTCTCGACGGCGCGGCAGGCCGAACATGATGTCTCAATCCCGGACCAGAAGCGGCAGGGCGAAGCCTATTGCGCGGCTCGCGGGTACGAGTTGGCTGATCTATCGGCTCGCCCCGGAAGGGGACGGCACGTCTGGCCCCATGGGTGTCAAGACTATCACGACCTATCTCAACGCCCGCCGCATCTTCACCCGTGACGGTGGGCGCTGGGGCATCGGGCAGCTCCATAAAGTGCTGACGCGGACGACCTATGTCGGCCGCCACGAGTTCAACCGGACCAGCCCTAAGAACGGGACGAAATCCGCCAGCGAGATCGTGCCGGCCGAGGTGCCGCCGCTGATCGATCAGGCCACCTTCGATGCCGTGCAGGCGCACCTGCGCGCCAGGACCCGAAGGTAACGCCGGCGCGCGTCGTCGGCGGCCCCACCCTCCTTACCGGCATCTGCTTCTGCGCCGACTGCGGCGGCACCATGACGCTCAGGACCGGCAAGGGCGGGCGCTATCGCTACTATACCTGCTCGATCAAGGCGCGGCAGGGCGAGAGCGGCAGAGCGGCTTGAGGAAGTGCTGGCGTCTGTTCTCGACCGCCGCCAGGAACGCGCCGACCGCCGCCGCGAGCATATCGCCGAGCTGAACCAGCGGGCCGCGGAAGCCGATCTACGGCTCAAGCGGCTATACGACGCCATCGAAAGCGGCGTCGCCGATCTGGACGACCCGGCGCTCTAGGACCGCATCGCCGGCCTCAAATCGACCCGCGAACAGGCGCAGGCCGAAGCCAAACGAACGGCCGCAGCGCTCGAAAGCAACGGTCACAGAGCATCACCCCCGCCATGGTGTGGAAGTTCGTCGCGACGGCGCGTGAGCGGATACGGATAGCCGGCGGGGGCTACCGCCGCGACCACCTCCGGGCACTCGCCCAGCGCGTCGAGGTGGCGGACAGCGAGGTCAGAATCATCGGATCGAAGAGCGATCTGCTGCACACGCTTGTAGCCGCATCTGGTGCGCGACCAGCCACGTTTACAGTTCGCAGTTCTGTTCCGAAATGGCGTCCCCGGCGGGATTCGAACCCACGACCCCAGGATTAGGAATCCTGTGCTCTATCCGGCTGAGCTACGGGGACGGGCGCAGTCGAGCGCGTTTATAGCGGGTCGGCGAGCGTCGGCGAAGGGCGAAATTGCGCCGCGCGCGGCGGCAGTACCCACCGCGCGGGTATTGTCATTTTTCGCCGATTGATCATCCCTCGCGCAACGCATAACATTGGGCGTTGGCCAGCCCATTGGAGCAGACCCCCTATTTTGGAAAGACGACATCCACGATGAGCAGAGGTAAAGATTTCCGCGAACCCCGGCGGCGCGGCTTCGACGACGATCATTTCTCGCCGCGCGGCGACAGTGGTTTCGGAATGCCGCGGCCGTCCTACGGCGGGCCGTCACGGCCGGTCCCGAGCGGCCCCGTGGTCGATGCCACGGTGAAATGGTTCAACCCCGAGAAGGGGTTCGGCTTCGTCGAGCTTGCCGACGGCACGGGCGATGCGTTCCTGCACATTGCCGTCCTCGAAGCGTCCGGTCGCAAGACCGTTCTCTCGGGAGCCAAGGTCAAGGCGCGCGTCGGCCAGGGCCAGAAAGGTCCGCAAGTCACTGAGGTGGTCGAGGTCGATGAGAGCACGGCGACGGCCCAGCCTCGGCGTCACGGCCCGCTGGGGCCGCGTCCGCCGCGCGCGGCGCCCGACCTCTCGAGCGCGATCGAGATGTCCGGCACCGTCAAATGGTACAACCCCGACAAGGGGTTCGGCTTCGTCGCGATCGGCGATGGCGGCAAGGACGTGTTCGTCCACGCCTCCGTCCTGCAGCGCGCCGGCATCGCCGACCTGGCCGAAGGCCAGCGCGTGACGATGCAGGTCGTCGAAGGCATGAAAGGTCGCGAAGCCGCGGCGATCTCCGCGGTCGGCTGACCGCGGGGCAGTCTTGCGGGGCCCGCCCGTCCGCTCATGGTTCGAGCGGACGGGCGAATTCGTCTTCGCACAGGGGGCGAGGGGCGCCGCTCAGCCTGCCGCGGAGGGCGGGCTCAAGACGCGAATGGGCGTTCCGGCGAGATAGGCGCGGATCGCCTCGACGGCCTGGCCGTAGACGAGGCGGTAGGCTTCCTCCGTCACATATCCCAAATGCGGCGTCAGCACGGTGTTGGACAGGCGCCGCAGCTTGTGCCCAGGCGGCAGCGGCTCGCGGTCATAGACATCGAGCGCGGCGCCGGCGATGCGGCCCTCTTCGAGCGCGGCGATGAGCGCCGCCTCCTCGACGATCGGGCCGCGCGAGGTATTGACGAGGAAGGCGCTCGGCTTCATTCGCGCGAGATCGGCGGCGGCGATAAGGCCGCGCGTGCGCGGGCTCAGCACCAGGTGAATTGTGACGATATCGGCGGCGGCGAGCAGCTCCGCCTTCGAGACGAGGCGGGCTCCGGCTGCGGCGGCGCGCTCTTCGGTCAGGTTCTGGCTCCAGGCGATGACCTCCATGCCGAAGGCGGCGCCGAACTTCGCCATCTGCGCGCCGAGGCGGCCGAGCCCGATGACGCCGAGAGTCTTGCCCTGGAGCCCGATGCCGAGCGTCGTCTGCCAGCGGCCGGCGCGCATCGCCGCATCCTCGCGCACGATGTGGCGGCAGAGCGCGAGAATGAGGCCCCAGGCGAGCTCCGCCGTCGGATAGCCCAGCATCTCGGTGCCGCAGACGGTGATGCCGCGCGTCGTGGCGGCGGCGATGTCGATGGCGGCGTTGCGCATGCCGGCGGTGACGATGAGGCGCAGATCGGGCAGGCGCTCCAGCACTCTTGCGGGCAGCGGCGTCCGCTCGCGCATGGCGATGATGGCGCCGAAGCCGGCGAGCGCCTCGATGAGCGCGTCCTCCTCGCCGATATGCTGCGTGAAGGCGGTCGCTGTGACGCCAGGACCGAGGCTCGCCCAATCGGCCGCTTGCAAGGCGCCGTTGTGATAGTCGTCGAGGATGGCAACGCGCATCGCTTCCGCCCTTCTTCGAGAGCCGCCGGGTGAGATTAGGGCGGCACGGCCATGGACGGCCAGCGCTTTCGCCGCTCGGCTTGACGGGTGGTCGAGGCTGCGCCTAACGTCGCCGCCGGTGCAGGGGGAAGGCGCAGCCATCGCGCCGACGCCGTCCGACAGGGAGGCTCGTCATGAAAATTTCCGCCTGGTTTCCGGCAGCGCTCGCCGTTCTCCTCGCGCTGGCCCTGCCGGCGGAGCCGGCGCGCGCCGCCGACAAATCGGTCGTCATCTATTCGGCGAATGAGAGCACGCTCGACGGCCTCGTCTTCGACGCCTTCACCAAGGAGACGGGCATCGCCGTGCAGCCGGTCCAGGCGGGGTCCGGCGTCATCATGAAGCGCATCGCGTCGGAGAAGGACCGGCCGCAGGGCGACATCGTCTGGGGCGTCAGCCGCTCGCTGCTGCAGACGAATTCCGCCTATTTCGCGCCTTACCAGTCGAAGAACCGCGACGCCATCCCGGCCGAGTACCGCGACCCGAACGACCTCTGGATCGGCACCAACCTCCACCTCCTCGTGCTCTTGCAGAATACGAAGCTGGTGCCGGAGGGGCAGGGGCCGAAGAGCTGGGCCGACCTCCTCGACCCGAAATGGAAGGGCAAGATCGCCTTCACCGACCCGGCCAATTCCGGCTCCGCCTACACCAATACGACGCTGCTCGTGCAGCTCTGGGGCGGCGGCAATGCCGGCTGGGACAAGGTCGAAAAGCTCTACGCCAACATGAAGGTGCTGAACAAATCCTCGCTCGTCTTCCAGGGCGTCGGCAACGGCGAGTATCCGCTCGGCGTCTCGCTCGAATATGCGGGGTATCTCTGGGCCAGCGACGGGGCGCCGGTGAAGGTGATCTATCCTTCCGACGGCACCGTCGTCGCCATGGAGGGCGTCGCCATCATCAAGGGCGGGCCGGATCCCGAGACGGCCAAGACCTTCGTCGATTTCATCAACCGCAAGGACATCCGCGAGCTCATCTTCCGCAAGACCTTCCGCCGGCCGGCGCGGCAGGACCTCGATCTGACGAAGCTCCCGGGCGGCATGCCGAACCTCGCCAGCGTCAAGCTCGCGTCCTATGACGAGGCGGGCTGGACCAAGGAGCGGCCGCAGGCGATGGCGAAGATCAAGGAGATCATCGAGCAGACGCGCTGAGGCGCGGCGCCGCGACCTCCTGTCCGCAAGGGAAATTCGCGCCTCCCGTGACCGCGATCGCCATCAGCGGGGTGCGGCGCCGCTTCGGCGCCGTCGAGGCGGTCGCCGGCGTCTCGCTCGATATCGCCGATGGCGAGTTCTTCACGCTCCTCGGCCCCTCCGGCTGCGGCAAGACGACCCTGCTCCGCATGGTCGCCGGCTTCTGCGAGCTCGATGCCGGCGCCATCCATTTCGGCGCGCGCCGCATCGACAGCTTGCCGCCGCACAAGCGCAACACCGGGATGGTGTTCCAGAATTACGCGATCTTTCCCAATCTGCGCGTCGCCGGCAATGTCGCCTACGGCCTCAAGGCGCGCGGCGTCTCCCGTGCCAAGATCGCCGCGCGCGTCGAGCGCGCTCTCAGCCTCGTCCATTTGGACGGCTATGGCGAGCGCTGGCCGCATCAGCTCTCGGGCGGCCAGCTCCAGCGCGTAGCCATCGCGCGGGCGCTCGTCATCGAGCCCGAGGTGCTGCTCCTCGACGAGCCGCTCTCCAATCTCGACGCCAAGCTCCGGGTCGAGATGCGGGGCGAGATCCGCGAGCTGCAGCGCAAGCTCGGCATCACCGCTCTCTACGTCACGCACGACCAGGAGGAGGCGCTCGCCATTTCCGACCGCATCGCGGTCATGCGGGCGGGGCGCCTCGAGCAGGTGGGGGCGCCGGCCGAAACCTACCGCCGGCCCGCGACGCCCTTCGTTGCCGAGTTCATGGGCACGACGAATCTCCTGTCCGGCCGCGTCGTCGGCGCGGCGGAGGGCTGGCTGCGCGTCGCCGTCGGCGCCGCCGAGTTCCGCCTCGCCGCCGCGGGCGCGGCGGAGGGCGAAAGCCTCGCCTTCTCGCTCCGCCCGGAATGGCTGCGGCCGCTGGCGCCGGGCGCCGACCCGCCGCCGGGCTGGGCGCGTCTCGAAGGCCGGCTGGAGACGGTCGAGTTCCTGGGCGCCCTGACGCGCCTCCAGATGCGCCTCGACGCTGGCACCGCGCTCCGCCTTGCCGCCCTCGAATTGCCGGAAGGGTGGGGCGAGGCCAATGCGCGCGTCGCCGTCGCCTACGACCCGGCGCGGATCACCGCCTTCCGCGGCGAGAGGGCGGGGTGAGGGCGGATCAACGCCCGTGCGTCCTTCGAGACGCGCTCTTCGCGCGCTCCTCAGGATGAGGTCCATCGGGTCGGCGATGCACCTATGTTCCTCATCGTGAGGAGCGCGCGAAGCGGGCGTCGCGAAGGACGCACCCCTGCTACTGCAACGCAGAGAATGAGCGTCCCTCGTCAAGCCACGGCCATCTCCGCCATATCGGGCAGCGTGTCGATGCACCACAGGGTCTGGAGGAGCCCTGCGCTTGCCGCATGGCCGATCGCCCCTTCGGCGAGCTCGCGGAACTTGTCCGCGATCTCTTCATCGCTGAGCGGCGCGTCGGGATCGCCCTTGCGCGTCGGCGCATAATGCTCGAAGCGCGCGCCGCGGCGCGTCGTCACCGCGACGCGGGCGGCGCGCCGGCGCGGGAAGGCAGCGTCGACCTCGGGATCGACGGCGAGGTCGATGCGGCTCATGAGCGCACGGATCGTGGGGTCCGCGCGGCGCTCCGCGGTGAAGGCGGCCATGCGGGCGCTTCCGGTCGCGAGCGCGACGGCGACGCAGTAGGGCAGGCTGAACTTCGCCTCGAACGCGGTCCGCGGCGCGAAATTGCCGGTGACCTCGATGGCGGTCGCATAGGTGCGGATCTCGATGCGCTCGATGTCGTCGGCGGCGAGGCCGTGGCGCCGGCGGAGCGCCAGCACGGCGTCGATCGCGGCATGGGCGTGGCCGCAGGCGGCGTGGTTCTTCTGCGTCGTCTGGAGGATGTTGAAGCCTTGGCCGAGCGTCGCCGCCGCTGTCGCCCAATCGGGGCTATCGCTCATCGCCGCGCCGAAGCCGCGCGCGCCGTCGAGGATGTCGGCGGCGCCGGTGACGCCGCGCTCGGCGGCGAGCGCCATCGTGAGGCCGCATTCGGCGGCGTGGCCCCCATGGAGGGGCTTGCTCATGGCATCGGAGCGGAAGGCCTGCTGCAGCCCCGCCGCCAATGTTCCGGCGTTGGCGAGCGCGTGCAGCGTGCGCCCGGCATCGAGGCCCAGGATCACGGCCGCGGCCGCGGCGGCGCCGAAGGTGCCGACCGTGCCCGTCGTGTGCCAGAAGCGGTAATGCGCCGGGTTGACGGCGACGCCGATGCGGGTCGAGACCTCGTAGCCGGCGATGATGCCGCGCAGGAAGAGCGCGCCCGAGGCGTGCCGCCCTTGCGCCGCCGCCAGCGCCGCGGCGATGACCGGCGTGCCCGGATGGTAGATGGCATCGCGGAAAATATCGTCGAACTCGATCGTGTGCGCCGCGGCGCCGTTGATGAGCGCCGCCGCCCGCATTGTCGCGCGCCGGCCCGAGGGCAGCAGCATCGCCTCGCCGCGGTCCACCTCCTCGGCGAGCGCCGCGGCGAGCAGCGTCGCCGGCGGCAGCGCGCCGCCGGGGAGCGCGGCGGCGAACCAATCGACGACGCAGCGCCGCGCCGCGTGGCGCACCCGGTCCGGCAGCTCCGCTGTGCGCGCCGCGGCGGCGTAGTCGGCGAAGGGCTGAAGGGCGGTCATGGGCGGCTCCCCGAGCGGCGTTCTCTGGCGTGGCGCCGATTATAGGCGCGCCGCTTCGGGTCTGTGCAAAGCCGGCGATGGCCGGTGTCGCCAGGGTCGCCGTTCCGGAGTAGCATCAGGCGGCGATTCGAGGCGCCCCGGCCATGATGCACCGCCATTGGCCCAAACTCCTGCTTCCCGCGCTCCTGCTCGAAGCTTCGGCGCTCGCCCAGGCGGCGCCGCCCGAGAATGCCGACCCGACGCTCGCCCCCTGGTTCCAGAGCTTGCAGCGACCCGATATCGGCGGCTCCTGCTGCTCGCTCGCCGATTGCCGGCGCGTGCGCAGCCGCCTCGCCGGCAAGGGCTTCGAGATCATGCTCGACGGCGTCTGGGTCCCGGTGCCGCCGGAGCGCATCATCTATCGCGACAATCCGACTGGCGAGGCCGTCGCCTGCACGCGCAGCCATGTCGTCATCTGCTTCGTGCCGGGTCCGGAGACGTGAGGGCTCCGCGTCCGCGCCGGGCTTCGCGGAAACGGCGGCGGCCGCGTTCACGCCGTCAGAATTGCGAGCTGTACTGCGCCGGGTCGATCATCGCCGCGATGACGAGGGGCCGGTCGAGCGCCTGCCCGCTCTCGACCGCCTTTTGCAGGCTCGCCGCGTCCTCGGCGCGCAGCCCGTGGCAGCCCATCGCTTCGGCGAGCTTCACGAGGTCGCCCGTCTCGAAGCGCGTGCCGGTGCTGGCATATTGCTTTGCGAGCTGCTTGATCTCGATGCGGTTGAGGCTGCCGTCGCAGAAGACGACGACGATGAGGCCGAGGCCGAGCTCGGCGGCGAGCTGCAGCTCGCCCTGCACCATGGCGAAGCCGCCATCGCCGGTGAAGCAGACGACGGGCCGGTCGTGCTCGAGATATTTCGCCGTCATCGCGCCGGGCAGGGCGAAGCCCATCGCCGAGAGGCCGTTGGTCAGCAGCACGGAATTGGGCTCGTAGGCGGTCCAGCCCTGGCCGACCAGGATCTTGTGCGAGCCGACATCCATGGTGATGAGGGTCGAGCGCGGGCTCGCCTCGCGCACCGCGTCGACGACGTCGGTCGGGTTGAGGCGGCCGGCGACGCGCCCCTCGTAATAGAGCCGCTTCAGCTCGCGGCGATGGGCGGCGATCTCCGCATCGCGCCATTTCGCGCCGCCCGAATAGCCCGCCGCCAGCGCCTCGAGAATGGCGGGAATGGAGCCGACGAGCTCCAGGTCCGCGGGATAGACCTGATCGGTATTGGGGACGGCGTCGATATGGATGACGGGCGTGGTGAGGCGCCAGCTCTTGATGAGCTCGACGGCATCGAAGCCGATGGCGAGGATGAGGTCGGCGCCGCCGAGGAAATTCCACAGGAAGCCGTTGCAGGCCATGTCGATGGTCCCGGCGAAGGCGGGATGGTCCTCGGCAAGCGTGCCCTTCGCCTTGGGCGAGACGACGACGGGCGCGCCCAGCGTCTCGGCGAGGTGCCGCAGCGCCGGCCCCGCCTTCTGCCGCTTCGCCGCCATGCCGGCGAGGAGAATGGGGCGCCGCGCCGCGCGCAAAGCCGCGAGCGGCTCCGCGGCGCCGGGGACGGCGCTCGCCTCCGTCCAGGATGCCGCGGGAGCGAGCGGCGGCAGGCGCAGCGCGGCGTCGCCCGCGCGCGCGGCGCTGACATCGATCGGCATGGTGAGGTGGACGGGGCCCGGCCGCTCCGCCGTCGCCACGCGGAAGGCCTTGCGCAGAATGCTGCCCGCGGCCTCGGGCACCATGCGCGTCGCCCATTTGCTGACCGGCGCGAAGAGCCGCAGATGGTCGATGTTCTGGTGCGTGAAGGTGGGTTCGAGCCGCGTTCCCATCTGTCCCGACAGGGCCAGCATCGGCGTGCGGTCGAGAAAGGCGTTGGCGACGCCGTTGACGAGGTTGGTCGAGCCCGGCCCCAGGGTCGACATACAGACGCCGGGAAGGCCCGTCAATTGGCCATAGGCGTCGGCCATGAAGGCGGCGGTGCCCTCGCGTCGCGCCAGCACGAAATCGATGCCTTCGAGGCGCGCCGCCTCCATGAAGTCGAGATTGGGGTCGCCCGGATAGCCGAAGATGGCGCCGATGCCCGCCTCCTTCAAATATTTCGCGACGAGAGCGGCCGTCGTCAGAGTCTCGGACACGGGTGCGACCTCTTCGGCTGCAATGGCGGCCCCGTGCATTTGACAGGGCGGGGCGCGACAAGGATGTATTGCAGCGTGGGGCAGGGGCGTCAACCGGCCGGAGGAGCCATGGCGGAGGAAGCCGCGCCGGACGCGGCGACGGCGGCGGCCTGCGCGCGCTGCCGCAAGCCATCGGCGCTCTGCGTCTGCGCCGCGCTTGCGCCAGTCGAGACGCGGCACTTCACGCTCATCCTCCAGCATCCGCAGGAGCGCGACGAGCCGCTGGGGACGGCGTGGCTCGCGCATCTTCAGCTCCGCCCGTCGCGTCTCGTCGCCGGCCTCTCCTGGCCGAGCCTCACCGCCGCCCTCGGCCGCCCGGCCTCGGCCTCGCGCTGGGGCGTGTTCTACCTTGGCGCCGCCGCCCCGGAGGGCCCGGCGCGGGCGCCGCTGACCGCGCTCGGCCGCCGCGGCGCGCCTCTCGCCGACCAGGCGGCGGCGCTCGCCGCGCTCGACGGCATCATCCTCCTCGATGGAAGCTGGAGCGAGGCGAAGGCGCTGTGGTGGCGCAACCCCTGGCTCTTGAAGGCGCGCCGCCTCGTCCTCGCGCCGCCGGCGCCCTCGCTCTACGGCAAGCTCCGCCGCGAGCCGCGGCGCGACAGCCTCGCCACCATCGAGGCGGCGGCCTTCGCCCTCGCCGCGCTCGAAGGCGATCCCGGCCTCCCCGCCCGCATCCTCGCCCCCTTCGCCCTCCTTCTCGACCGCTACCGCGCGACTCAGCCGCGGCGGCCCGCGCCGGGCGCGTCGCCGGGCGTTGCAAATCGCCGCCGCCGCCATTAGCTTGCGCCCCGTCGCGACCCCCAGCGGAGAGGTGCCGGAGTGGTCGATCGGGGCGGTCTCGAAAACCGTTGTACCGGGTGACCGGTACCGAGGGTTCGAATCCCTCCCTCTCCGCCAGAACGCCATTCGCCGACGTTCACCTTTACCCGAAAATAGCCTCATAACAGCCCGTATTTACGGGCTTTTTCGTTATCGAGCCATTCGCCGCTTGCCGCAAGCGTTCGCCCTCGATTTTGTGGGTAGCTGTGGTAATTTTGTGGGTAGCAAAGTGAGGCGGAAGGTTTATAAGCAGCCGACAGGGAGGCGGCGAATGGCACGGCTCGGCAAGCTGACGGCGCACGCGGTCGACACCGTCAAGGCACCCGGCATGTATGCCGATGGCGGGGGTCTCTACCTTCAGGTCGCGGTGGCCAAGGAGGGGGCTGAACCGGCGAAGAGCTGGGTCTACCGCTACATGCTGAACGGCCGCGCGCGCGAGATGGGACTGGGCTCGCTGGCGACCTTCACCCTGAAGCGAGCGCGCGACCGGGCCAGGCGCGCCCGGGAAATGTGCGCCGACGGCATCGATCCGATCGAGGCCCGGCGCGCCCAGCGTGCCAAGGCGGCCCTCGAGGCCGCTCAGGCCATCCCCTTCGCCGACTGCGCTCGACGCTATGTCGAGGCACACAAGGCTGGGTGGCGCAATGCCAAGCACGCGGCGCAATGGGAAAGCACGCTCAAGACCTACGCCGAGCCGATCCTCGGCAGGGTCGCCGTGCAATCGATCGACACCGCCGTTGTCATGAAGGTCTTGGAACAGAAGGTCGGCGACGGTGAAGGTCGGGCTGGCCAGCCCCTATGGTCGGCGCGGCCGGAGACCGCGAGCCGGTTGCGCGGGCGCCTGGAGGTCATCCTGGATTGGGCGAAGGTCCGCGGGTATCGCGTTGGCGAGAACCCGGCGCGCTGGCGCGGCCACCTGGACAAGCTGCTGCCGGCGCCGGGCAAGGTGCGCCGGGTCAAGCACCATGCGGCGCTGCCCTTTGTTCAGGTTGCCGATTTCCTCACGGCGCTTCGGGCCCAAGAAGGGCTCGCCGCCCGCGCCTTCGAGTTCGCCATCCTGACGGCGGCACGCACCGGCGAGGTGCTGGGCGCGCAGTGGCGGGAAATCGATCTTGCCGAGAAGGTATGGACGGTGCCGGCCGGGCGCATGAAAGCCGGACGGGAGCACCGGGTTCCGTTGAGCGATCCGGCGCTGGCGATCCTGGCGAAGATAAAGGAGCGTGCTCAGGGTAATGGCCCACAACCCGATGCCTTCGTCTTTGCCAGCAAACCAGGTCAGCCGCTGAGCAACATGGCGTTCCTGATGCTGCTGCGACGCATGGGCCGGGACGATCTTACAGCGCACGGCTTCCGTTCGACCTTCCGCGATTGGGCCGCCGAGCGCACCGATTACCCGCGCGAGGTGGCGGAGATGGCGCTGGCGCACGCCGTCAGCGACAAGGTCGAGGCCGCCTACCGTCGGGGCGACCTGTTCCACCGCCGGCGCCAGATCATGACCGACTGGGCGGCGTTTTGCGGCGCCGCGAAGGCGGCGACCAAACGCGGACACGCGGCATCCGCGAGGCCGCAGCCCGCGGCATGACCGACGACGCGCCGTACGTCACCCTTTGGCAATTCGCCGAGCGGCTGGCCCCCTGCCGCGCGGCGGCCTGCCGCCGCTGGATCGGCATAGAGCCCCACACGCTGAGCGCGGCGGCCCGTCGCGGCGCCGGAGCCGAGGCGCGGTATCACGCGGCCAGCGTTCCGGAGTGGGAGATCGGGTCGCCTATCGAGCGCGCCCTCGCCCGTCGCGTGCTGCGCCTTCGATTTCGGGCGGACCTGCTGCTGACCGTGCACCTCCCGCGGCTCGTGCATGACGCCTTGATGCGCGGCGGCTATGAGGTCACCGGACGACGCCCGGACCATACCGTCGTGGCGCTTGCTCCGCGCGACCTTGCTGGGCTCCAGCCCGACCTGCGCAAGAACCGACTCACCGGCGGCATGACGGAGTACGTCGAAGTGGCCGTGCGGGAACGCCCCACCCGTCGTGCTGCCTCGAGTGCTCGCCTGAGCGAGCGCGAGGTTCAGCGCGCGGTGGAACGACGCATCGCCGAGGAGAGAGCCGCGGGCCGCTCGATCTCGGAGACCCGGCTGTGGGACTGGGCGAAGGTCGCCATTCCACGCGCTACCCGCGAACAGGTGCGGGAAGCCAAGAACGCCCTCGACAGCAAGGGAAGAGGCCGGCCGCGAAATTCGCCGCCGAAAATCACGGGAAAATGAGGCGGCGAATTTGCGAATTTTGACCTGAGCCGCAGCACCCGGTCATCGTCCGTGTACGCGATCACCCGTCGCCGACGCGGCGACCAACGGAGGCACCGGGACAGATGACGACCCTTCCCTTTCGCGAGCGCATCTCCTGCACTATTACCGAGGCCTGCGCCGCCACCGGCATCGGCCGCACCAAGCTCTACGAGGCCATTGCAGATGGCCGCCTCGCCTCCACCAAGGTCGACAATCGCCGGCTCGTGCTCGTCCCATCGTTGCTTCGGCTGATCGAGCCGCCGATTGCAGAAATCGGCAGCTCGCAGCCCGGCTGATCGGTTGCCGCCTCTGAACACAGTTCGGCGATCGCCATGACTCGCCTGATCGAGGTTGCCGCGATTGCGGGCCTGCTCGCCGCTCGCATCGAGACGCTCTGCATTGAGCTTCTCCCGAATGGGCGTCGGGAAGGTCGGGAATGGCGCGTCGGCTCGATCGCCGGCGAGCCCGGCCGGTCGATGGCGGTGCATCTCGCCGGCGAACGCGCGGGCGCGTGGTGCGATTTCGGCGCCGCAGACAAGCGGGGTGATGCGCTCGATCTCGTCGCCCAGGTCCTGTTCGGTGGCGACAAGAAGCGGGCGATCCTGTGGTCGCGGGCCTGGCTGGGTCTCGACCACGCCGGTCCCCCGTCGTGCGAGTTGCGCTCGCGCAGGGATGCCGGATCGAGCCAAGCGACGCGTACCGAGAATGCGACACGCGGCGCCGCCATGCGGCTCTTCCTTGGTGCACGGCTATCGCTCGCCGGCACGCCAGCCGAAGCGTATCTCGCCGCGCGAGGCATCATGCTCGCCAAAGTGGGCCGGCAACCACGGTCGCTTCGGTATGAACCACGCTGCTGGAATACCGAAATCCAATCCCATTGTCCGGCCCTGATCGCAGCCATAAGCGACCGCAACGGCACGGTTGTCGCGGTCCACCGCACGTGGCTGCAGACTCATAGCGATGGCCGGGTCACCAAAGCGCCGCTGCGAGATCCGAAGAAGACGCTCGGCAGTTACCGCGGCGGCGCGGTTCGACTGTGGCGCGGCGCGACGCGCGTCCCGTTGAGCGATGCGGCACCCGGCGAATGGGTGATGGTCGCTGAAGGCATCGAAGATGCGCTCAGCGCCGCGATGGGGCGGGCTGATCTCCGCGCGCTCGCCGCCGTTTCGCTCGCCAACATGGCAAGCCTGTGGCTACCGGATACGATCGAGGGGGTCATCATTCTGGCGCAGAACGACCCGCCCGGTAGCCCGGCGGCGGCGGCGCTGGATCGGGCCGTCAGACATTTCCAGGACATGGGCAAGCGCGTGAAGATTGCGCGGCCGCCGCCGGGGCTGAAGGACGTCAACGACGTCCTGCGCGGTGAAGGGGCGGCGTAGTGGCGGACGACTCGGATGCGGCCTCGTCCGTTCGCCGCCTCATCGACACCGCTGACGACGCGCCCCGACCCGATCACCCGCGGGACAATGGTGGTGACAAACGCGCGAACGCGGATATAGGCCTGCCGAAAGCCTGTCCGGTGGTGCCCCTCGGCGTCTTGGGAGATGTCAGCTATTACCTCGACGACCTGAAGCAGCTGCGCGCGGTGCCGGCGCGCGAGCATTCGCGGCTCGGCATCATGGCGCTATTCGGGCGCAAGACGGATCTGCTCTACGAGCTCTGGCCACGCACCGACGCCAACGGCGTGACGACGGGATGGCGACCGGAGAAAGCGGCGGAAGCGATCAGCGCCGCCGCGGCGCGATGCGGCGTGTGGAATCCGTCGGAGCGGATCCGCGGCCGCGGCGCCTGGCTGGGCGATGGCGGTCAGCTGGTCCTTCATTGCGGCGACGGCGTGCTCGACGGGCCGCGCTGGCGCGAACCTGGCGTGATCGGGCATCACGTCTATCCCGCGGCACCGGCCGTCCTGCGGCCCTGGCCCAGCCCCGTTGCCGGCGGAAGCGGCAGCGTGACCGCCTTTGTCCTGCGGCTTCTCGGGACCTGGAAATGGCGGCGCAAGGATCTCGACGCGCGGTTGCTGCTCGGCTGGCTAGGCGCGGCCATGATCGCCGGCGCCATCGACTGGCGGCCGGTCGTCTGGATCACGGGCGACCCGGGCAGCGGCAAGTCGACCCTGCACAAGCTGCTCGTCTGGCTTCTGGACGGAGCACTGACCGGTCTCCGACGCCTCGGCCGCCGGCGTCTGGCAGAAGCTGGGCCACGCCTCGCTGCCGGTGGCGCTCGACGAGCTAGAGTCCGAAGAGGACAACCGGAAGTCCTTCGCCATCATCAAGCTGATCCGCCAGGCAGCCTCGGGCGGCCTGGTCCTGCGCGGCGGTGCCGACCATTCCGGCGCCGAGTTCACTGCGCGCTCGAGCTTTCTCTGCTCGTCGGTCCTGGTGCCGCCGCTGCAAGGCGCCGATCGGAGCCGCATCGCCATCCTCGAGCTGAAGGAGTTCGGCCAGGAGAAGCCGCCGGAGCTGTTGCAGGGGAAGATGCGCGATTGCGGGCGGCAACTGCTGCGGCGCCTGGTCGATGGCTGGCCGCGCTGGGCGGACACGCTCGGGCTGTATCGTGGCGCTCTTGCCGAGGTCGGCCACGGCGCGCGAGGGGCCGACGTCTTCGGTACCATGCTGGCGGCCGCCGACCTTCTCGTCGACGACGAGCTGCCGCACAGCGATGTGGTCGCCGAGCTGGCCGAGCAGCTCGCGCGCAAGACGCTGGCTGAGACAGAAGACGATGCCCACGACCAGGAGCGCTGCTTGCAGCACCTGCTGACCTCGCCGCTACCGCCCGATGGACCCAACAAGCGCAGCACGGGCGAATGGATCCGCCGTGCCTGCACGGCATCGCATTGGGAGGTCGGGGTCGAGGAAGCAGTCGAGGTGCTGGGCACCTATGGGCTGAAGGTTGTTCGCGACCGCGAGGGCAAGGCGGTCTCGCTGGCGGTCGCGAATTATCACGTCGGCCTGGCGCGCCTCTTCAACGGCACGCACTGGGCCGGTAAGTCCGGCGCATCGAGCGTCTGGAAACAGGCGCTGCGCCGGCTACCCGGCGCGGAGAGCGCGCCGACGACGGTCCGCTTCGCGAGCGCCACCAGCAAGGCGACGCTGCTCCCGATCGAGCTCGTCCTGCCGCCGCGCGCCGACGACGACTACCCTCGTCCGGCCGCGCCCCCGATCCCGACCCTCGGATAACCCGCGTCTCCGCGAGCAGCTCTTGCCGGTAGCCATTTGTCGTCCCTTGCCCCCGACCCGAAGGCTTCAGACAGGGTTCCGCGCAACTCCGCGTGACGATCTCCGCGCGCTCGTCACGTCGCATGGCGAGGTGTGATCTGGCTTGTGACGATGTGTCGATGTGACGGGCGTGAAGATACGCGTACGCGCGCACACGCGCGAAAGGAGCAGAGCGCGTCACGTCGTCACAAGATCACATGCATCCCTCACGATTCGAGATAGGTGAAGCGTGATCGAGTTTTCCCGCAGGTGGGCGGCTGTGACGTCGCGTGACGACCGCCCGAAGCGGGTCACAGCAATAAAATACTGGGGCGATATTCGGCGGCGGGGCGGAGCACGCTCGAGGCCGCGCCCCTGTCGGCGTGATCGCCTCGCGGGCGTCGGGCGCTCGATGCTTGACCGAGCGGCCGCGCGCCTCGCTCGCTCGGGGCGTTGTGTCAGGCTCCTCCGGCGCCGCGGCGCCGTCGCGTGTACGCCAAAAGACAGCGGCCAAAGCTCACCGCTTGCTTCGGGGTCGGGGTGGGGCAGAGCGCACGACCCGGGACCCATACCGAAATCCCTCGGCGCGACTGCATCATCAGACGCGCAGAACTCCAGGCGTCGCGACATCGGCGAGCGCCCATACCGAAATGAATTGTTTTCAGCATAGGGAGGCTGAGATACAAAGGGCCGCTTGAGGGGAGGCCTCGATGAGCAAGCGCGTTGCCCTGTACCTGCGTGTGTCGACGAGCGGGCAGACGATCGAGAATCAGCGGCGCGAGCTCGAGGCCGTTGCAGCACGGCATCGATGGGAGGTGGTCGCGACGTTCACCGACCGCGGGATCAGCGGCTCGAAGGGGAAGCAGGAGCGGCCCGGCTTCGCTCAGCTGTGTCAGGCGATCGCGCGTCGGGAAGTCGACCTGGTCGCCGCCTGGTCCGTCGATCGCCTCGGCCGCTCGCTGCAGGATCTCGTCGGCTTCCTCGGCGAGCTGCACGCCAAGCGCGTCGATCTGTACCTGCATCAGCAGGGGCTCGATACCAGCACGCCGGCGGGGAAAGCGATGTTCCAGATGATGGGCGTTTTCGCCGAGTTCGAGCGCGCCATCATCGTCGAGCGCGTCAAAGCGGGCCTGGCGCGGGCGAGGAGCCAGGGCAAGCGCCTCGGGCGGCCACGCATCCCCGCCGCCAAAGAGAGCGCGATCGCCGGCGCTCTGCGGCGGAAGATGGGCGTGCTGAAGGCGGCGCGCACCTTCGGCGTCGGGGTCAGCGCGGTGCAACGGATCAAGGCTTCGCTCACTGTCACGGCGCACTGACGCGAGCCTTGGTGAAGCCACAGACTTCGACGTTTTTCGCCGGAAGGGGGGTACCCCCGGTTTTGGATGTCGCGGTCGCCGCGCTCCTCTGGGACCGTGATTTTTCCTCGTTTCGGGAGTTTCCATTGATCGTGTTTTGAGGGTGTAGTGAATACGCTGGAGCGAGCCTGGCGACAGGGGGTAGGGGAGTTTCGCGGTGCGCATCTATAGCGGCATAGGATCTCGAGCGACGCCGGCGCCGGTGCTCGCCCTCATGGAAGAGCTAGGATACTTGCTCGCGACGGAAGGCTGGGTGTTGCGGTCAGGTGGAGCAACGGGCGCGGACACCGCGTTCGAGCGTGGCGCCGATCGCGCCGGCGGCGGCAAGGAAATCTATTTGCCCTGGCCGGACTTCAACGCCGCCGGAGGCAAGGCGGATCGCTCGGCGGCTCCATCCGGCGTGGAAGCGCTGTCGGCCGGCGGCACGACGGCTGCATGCGCGCAACATGTTACAGGTGCTGGGACAAGATCTCGCGACGCCCTCCCATCTCGTCATTGCCTGGACGCCAAGCGGCGCGCTCAGCGGCGGCACGACGACCGCGTTGCGGTTGGCGCTTGAATGGGCCATCCCGATCATCAATCTCGGTGAGCCGGAGTACGCGACCGCGCATTCGGCGCTGGTCCTACAGCGCGTCGCCGAGCTTGTGCCGTCATGGACAACGTCGCCGACGCCGAGCCAAGGCTTCTTCCTGACGGAGGGCCTCCTGGCCTCTTACGAGTTTGCGTGACCCTCTGTGTGTTAGCAAATCTCGGTACTTGTTAATAAGTACCTTGATATAATAACATTCTCCTATGGAGCCCGCCCGCTCACCCACAGACCGCGCTCTGGCTGTCGCGCGAACGCGAGGCGTGGCGCGCGCACGGGATTTCACGGCCGCGGGGATCGCCCCGATTTACCTGAAGCGCCTGACCCAAGAGGGTCGCCTGGTTCGCCTCGGCCGTGGACTTTATCAGCTCGCCGATGCCGAGCTCGCCGCGACGCATAGCCTGGCGGAGACAGCCCGTGTCGTTCCTCACGGCGTGATTTGTCTCCTTTCGGCACTCCAGTTCCATGAGCTGACGACGCAGACCCCGCACGAGGTTTGGGTGATGATCGGGCTCCGCAAATGGGCGCCGACCAAACCACCGGTCAGGCTCCGCATCGTTCGCGCGACGGGCGAATCGCTGACCGCCGGCGTGGAGCACCATACGATCGAAGGCGTTGCGGTGCCGGTGTACGAGCCCGCCAAAACCGTCGCCGACTGCTTTAAGTATCGGAGCAAGGTCGGCCTGGACGTCGCGATCGAAGCGCTGCGCGACTGTCGCCGCCGCAGGCTCTGCACCGTCGATCGGCTTTGGCATTTTGCCCGCATCTGTCGCGTCCAGAACGTCATGCGTCCCTATATGGAAGCGCTCCTGTGACGCGGCGGCGCAACGTCGCCGCTTCAGTACGAGCACGGCTGACGGAGCGAGCACGAGCGAACGGAGAAAACGTCCAGCTCGTCCTGACTCGATACGCGATCGAGCGCCTGCTCTACCGGCTGTCACGTTCTGAGTACCGCGACCGCTTCGTCTTGAAGGGAGCGATGCTGCTTGGCGTCTGGGCCGAGGCGCCCTATCGCGCCACCGGCGATCTCGATCTCCTGGGCTTTGGGCCGAGCGAGGCCGCTGCGATCACCGATGTTTTCCGATCGATCTGTCTAACCCGCGTCGATGATGATGACGGAGTTCGTTTCCTGGACGAGACGCTGAGCGCCGAGCAGGCACGCCAGGAAGATGAATATCAAGGCGTGCGCGTGAGACTCGATGCGGTCATCGCGGGCGCCCGTCTGCCCGTTCAGGTCGACATCGGTTTCGGCGACGTGATCACGCCGGCCGCGCACGAGATCGAGTTTCCAACCCTGCTCGAGTTTCCGGCGCCGCAGCTGCGCGCCTATCCGCCGGAAACCGTGGTGGCGGAGAAATTCCAAGCCTTGGTCGCGCTTGGCATGCTGAACAGCCGCATGAAGGATTTCTACGATTTGTGGGCGATCGCGACCACGTTCCACTTCGATGGCGCCACCCTTGCAAAGGCGATCCACGCCACGTTCGAGCGTCGCGCTACGGAGGTCCCAAACGAAGTTCCTGTCGCTCTGACACCCGAATTCGCCGACGCCCCTTTGAAGCAGCGCCAATGGCAAGGGTTTCTGCAGCGTACCGCGATCGCGATGGCACCTGAGCCTTTAGCGGCGGTTCTGAAGAAGATCGAGACCTTCGTCATGCCGCCCGCTCAGTCCCTCCAGAGTGGCTCCCGATTCGGTCTTAGCTGGCCACCCGGCGGGCCGTGGACGTGAGGCCAGAAGACGGAGCGTCAGCGAGCGCAACCGTTCGCCTTCACCATGCGTAAGTCATGTGCTGAAATATCAGCCCAGATCAGACCAGCCACGTGCCCGGGTCTCAGACCTCGGAGGATGTACAAGCACTTCCGGCCTCAATGTGTGACGTTAATCACGATGGGGCCTCAGTTCGGTCCTACGCACTCGAGCTAACCAAATGATTTCCTTCTGTTGACAACCTGCGCGCGATAAACTGCACGCTTAGCATCCGCCAGCCAAGCGGAGGCGACCAGGGCGAGGATTAGGGAAGAGGCCGGGGGGCGTCGTGAACGTATTTGAGTTGGATCGGGCGCTGGTCAGCGACTACGAGCGCTTTGCGCGCTCGTTTACCCAAATCCGAGCCGCCGATATTCGCGAACAGGTGGACGCGATTTATGCCAGCCGGCAGTTCTGGCCGGCGGCCCTCATCAGCATCAACCCGCATTTCGAGCGCGGCAGCTCGATCGACGCCCTCGTGGCCGACGGCTCGCTGCACCCGGATACGGGCCGCGTCTTCCGTGTCGGGGGCAAGCCCATCACGCTCTATCGCCACCAAGCCCAGGCCGTCGCAAAGGCGGTGGCACATCAGAGCTTTGTGGTGACCACCGGCACCGGATCCGGGAAGTCGCTGTGCTTCTTCATACCGATCATCGATTCGGCAATCCGGGCGCGGGCCGCAGGCGAGCCGCAGCGGACACGGGCGATCGTGGTCTACCCCATGAATGCGCTTGCCAACAGCCAGCTCCAGGAGCTTGAGAAGTTCCTCGAGCAATCAGGATTGCCCGAGGGGTTGCGACCGACCTTCGCGCGATACACCGGTCAGGAAACGCCCGAGGAGCGCGAGCTCGTACGGCAGGCAAAGCCCGACATCCTGCTGACCAACTTCATGATGCTCGAGCTGCTGATGACGCGGCAGAGCCCGCTCGACCGCGCTGTCATCAGCAACGCGCAAGGGCTCGATTTCCTGGTCCTCGACGAGCTGCACACGTACCGCGGACGTCAGGGAGCCGACGTCGCCATGCTTGTGCGACGCGTTCGAGATCGTCTCTGCGGGGGCAAATCGCCGGTGTGCGTCGGGACCTCCGCGACGATGGCGAGCGAGGGCGACCCGAGCGCGCGCGCCGACGCCGTTGCCCGGGTGGCGACGCGCCTCTTCGGCACGCCGATTGCTGCCGATGCCGTCATCGACGAGAGCCTCGAACGGGCAACCGATCCTCGACTTAAGCCTGCCTCTCTCGGCGGCGCTCTCGCCGCCGCGCTCGACACGGAGCTGCCGGCCGAGATCGATGACGATGCGCTCCGGCTGCATCCATTGGCGGTGTGGATCGAGCTCGAAATCGGGCTTTCGGACCAGCAGCGGCTCGAGCGTCGCGCTCCGACAACGCTGGAGGAAGCGGCGGCGCGTCTCGCGGCGCAAACCGGGCGCGATCCGGAGCGATGCCGAGAGCAGCTCGAACGGATGCTCACGTTGATGAGCCACCCAGCATTCGAGCGCGGCGGAGCCGGTGACCGAGCTTTCCTTGCGTTCAAGCTTCACCGCTTCATCTCCGGCGCTGGACAGGTCTACGCGACCCTGCGTACGCCCGGCAGCCGTCGGGTCACGCTGGACGGCCAGCGCAACGATCCCGAGGACCCGGAGGCGCGGCTCTACGCGACTTTCTTCTGCCGCGGCTGCGGTCAGGAGTACCACCCAGTGGTGCTCGTCGAGGAAGGCGGCGTCCAAACGGCGATCCCGCGCCCGATCGATGAAACGCCGCTGGACGAGCCAGACGGGACGGAGCAGGCCGGCTACCTCATGCCCGAGCCGGTGAATGATCCCGAGTACTCGTTCTCCGGTGCGCCCGAGGATTATCCCGAGGAGTGGACGGAAGCCGGCCCGAGCGGATTGCGGCTGCGCGCTGATCGTCGGCGGCGCGCACCCGCGCACGTCCACGTGGATCCCGCGGGCATCGTGGGGACAACGGGTCGGAGCTCATGGTTCCTGCCGGGCAAATTCGGCTTCTGTCCCGCCTGCGGCGATCAGCCACCGGGACAGGCACGCGAGATCAACAAGCTGGCGAGCCTGTCGGCGGAGGGGCGCAGCTCGGCAACCACGCTCCTGGTCTCGAGCGCGCTGCGCTGGATGAACGGGCAGTCGAGCGCGCTGCCCTTCGAAAAACGCAAGCTCCTCGGTTTCACGGACAATCGCCAGGACGCGGCGCTGCAAGCCGGGCACTTCAATGACTTCCTCTTCATCGCGCTGCTCCGGGCGGCAACTCTGGCAGCGGTGCGGGCGGCGGGCACGGAGGGGCTTGCCGACGAGGACTTCGGGCGACGAGTGCAGGCTGCGCTCGGCTTCGTCGCGGCCAATCAAGGCCGCCGCAAGGAATGGCTTCTCGATCCGGAGATCAAAGGCGTCGGGCAGATGGAGGCCGAGCGGACGCTTGCGAAAGTGCTCGCCCATCGCGTTTGGGCCGACCAGAGGCGAGGCTGGCGCTTCACCAATCCGAGCCTCGAGGAGCTAGGCCTTATCGGCGCGAGCTACCTCTCTCTCGACGAGCTCGCGGCGGATGACGAGGCGTTCGCGTCGGCGCCTCCCGAGCTCCGGGACGCGACGCCGGCGAGGCGCCGCGACGCGTTGATCACATTGCTCGACGCGCTGCGCCGTGGACTCGCAGTCACCGCCGATGCGCTCGAGCCGGCCACCGTCGACGCGATCGCGGCGGGCGCCCGGCAAAGTCTTCGCGAGCCGTGGTCGATCTCGCAGCAGGAGACGCCTCGGACCGCGGCGGCGCTCATCATCGATGCACCAAAGAAGGCGGAAACGGGGGTTCGCGGTGAGCCCCTCGTCCTCCGCGGCGGTCCACGAAGCCGGCTCGCGCGTGAGCTCGGTCGAGCCCGGATCTGGGGCAAGCGCCTCGACAGCAAGACCTATCTCGAGGTGGTGAAGGCCTTGCTTGCCGCCGCTGCGCGGTATCAGCTCGTCCGCGCGGTACCGACGGCTTTTGACGTGGATGGATGGCGTCTCGCCGCGAACGCGGTTCGCCTGACGCCCGCGGACGGGCGTGCGGACGGCAAGACGGTCAACCCCTACTTTGTCGCTCTCTACCAGGAGCTTGCAGACGCCATCGCGGCCGGCGGCACCGCGCTGTTCGGAATGGAAGGGCGCGAGCATACGGCGCAGGTCGATCAGCAGCAGCGCGAATGGCGCGAATGGCGTTTCCGCTGGGGCAAGGACGACCTCGAGAAACTGGCTGAGCACAAGGAAGAGCTACGGCAGGCGGGCGAGCCGGCCGTCTTCCTGCCGGTCCTCTTCTGCTCGCCGACAATGGAGCTCGGCGTCGACATCTCGGCGCTCAACGCCGTCTATCTCCGAAACGTTCCGCCGACGCCCGCCAACTACGCCCAGCGATCGGGCCGCGCGGGGCGATCCGGTCAGGCCGCGCTCGTCGTCACCTACTGCGCCGCGCAGAGCCCACACGACCAGTACTATTTCGAGCACCGCGAGGCGCTGGTGAGCGGCGTCGTGCGGCCGCCGACTTTGGAGCTCGCCAACCGCGATCTCGTTGAAGCCCATCTTCATGCGGTTTGGCTCGCCGAATCCGGCGCCGAGCTCGAGGCCGACATCCCGCATGTGCTGGACCTTCATCAGCCCTCGTTGCCGGTACAGTCTGAGATCCTTCGAACCGTTTCGGCGGCGGACGTCACGGATCGCGCCGCGGCGTCGATGCGGCGGATCCTTCAGAGCATCGACGAGGAGCTTACGCACGAAGCGGCGCCGTGGGCCCGAGACCGCGACGCTTTCGTCACGACAGTTGCTGCAGGCGCGGTCGACCGGTTCAGCGCAGCCTTCGATCGCTGGCGCCAACTCTACGAGGGAGCACGCGCACAACTGATCGAGGCCAATCGGAAGTCGGAGATGCACGGGCTCACGGCTGCGGAGCGACGCGATGCCAAGATCGAGCAGGCCCGAGCGAACGAGCAGCTCGGGTTGCTCGAGAAGGGGCGTGCGAGCGGCGGGTCGGATTTCTATACCTACCGCTATCTCGCGACCGAAGGATTCCTCCCCGGCTACAATTTCCCGCGTCTGCCGCTCTATGCGTATATCCCGGCGATCAGCAGCGGCGGTGGCAGAGCGGCATTCCTGCAGCGTGCGCGCTTTCTGGCGATCGCCGAGTTCGGGCCTCGCAGCCTCATCTATCACGAGGGGCGCGCCTATCGGGTCTTCAAGGCAAAGCTGCCGCCCGGCATCCGTGCCGAGGAGGGCGGACGACTCGCCACGACCTCGCTCTATGTGTGTGGTGAATGCGGCGGTGCGCATCAGGGTGACGAGCCCGAGCGCTGCCATGCCTGCGGCGCGCCGATGGCCGGCACGAATGCGATCCGCAACATCCTCCGCATCGACAACGTCGAGACTTTGCCGGCCGAGCGGATCACGGCCAACGACGAGGACCGGCAGCGGCAAGGCTTCGAGATCCAGACAGTCTTCGCCTGGCCGCGTCGCGAGGGCAGCTACGACGTCGATGCGGCCATCGCGCAAGACGGCGACGGGCCCGTGCTCCGCCTCGACTACGCCTCCGGCGCGACGATAAGCCGGATCAACAAAGGCCTCCGGCGGCGGCGCGAAAAGAGCCTCTTGGGCTTTGGCATCGACCCGGCGAGCGGGCGGTGGACCGGAAACCCCGACGCCGACGGCGAGCCGGCGCCCGACGACCCGGTGAAGCAGCGGGTCGTCCCCATCGTCCAGGACAACAAGAACGCGCTGCTGCTGCGCTTGGCCGAGGGCCCGCTTGCCGAGACCGGCATGGCAACCCTTCAGCACGCGCTCGCGCGCGGGATCGCGATCGTGTTCCAGCTCGAGGAGGGCGAGACGCTGACCGAGCCCGTCCCCTCGCGAGACGATCGCCGCGCCATGCTTGCCTTCGAGGCGACGGAAGGCGGCGCTGGCGTCCTTGGCCGTCTCGTGAGCGAGCGGGAAGCGCTGCGCCGCGTGGCGCGTGCCGCGCTCGAGCTCATGCACTGCGAGAATATCGACGCGGCGGTCTCGGCCGGAGATCCGGCGCTGCTGCACGACCGTGCCGATTCCGGCTGCGTCAAAGGCTGCTATCGCTGTCTTCTCTCGTACTACAACCAGCCGGACCATGAGCTGATCGATCGCACCGATGAGGCCGTTCGCCGCGTTCTCCTGCGACTCGCGCGGACCGACGTGGTCGCGGCCGCGCAGCCGCGGTCGAGCGGCGGCGCCGAGACCACGTGGATCGAGGCGCTGGTCCGCTGGGGCCTGCCCCGGCCAGACGACGAGCCGCTGCCCGTCGCCGGCGCCAATCTCCCACTGGTGTGGCGCGCCCACGTCGCGGCAGCCACGACGGCACAGATTGAGGAGCCACTCCGCGCTGCCGTCGAGTCGCTCGGGTTCACCGTCGTCGCGTTGCCGGCACAACCGGGCGATGAGCCGCCTTCCGAGCTCGTCGACCTCCTTGGCGGCGCCGCATGAGGCCCGGCTTCGCTCCGGGCGACCTCGTCTATGCGCGCGGCCGGGAATGGATCGCGATGCCCTCGCCGGACGAGGAGTTGATCTGCCTGCGCCCGCTGTCGGGCGCCGAGAGCGACGTGCAGCTCCTCCATCCTGCGCTGGAGCGGGAACCGCCGCGCCCGGCGCAGTTCGCGCCGCCCGATCCGACGCAGCTCTCAACACAGGACGTGGCGCGCCTTCTCTCGGACGCGCTGCGCATGTCGCTCCGCCGCGGCGCCGGTCCGTTCCGCTCGGCCGCCCGGCTCGGTTTCGAGCCGCGCGCCTATCAGCTCGTGCCTCTCCTGATGGCGCTGCGGCTTCCTATCGTGCGCCTGCTGGTCGCCGACGATGTCGGTATCGGCAAGACGATAGAAGCCGGCCTCATCCTGCGCGAGCTGATCGACCGCGGCGAGGCCGACCGGTTCGCCGTGCTCTGCCCGCCGCATCTCGTCGAGCAGTGGACGGGCGAGCTGCGCGCCAAGTTCGACATCGATGCGGTCGAGGTGACCGCCGCCAGCGCGCCCCGCCTCGAGCGAGGCCTGCCGGCGTCGCAGACCCTGTTCGAGGCGCATCCCTTCACCGTGGTCAGCCTCGATTACATCAAGGCCGACAAGCGGCGGGAAAGCTTCGCGCGGGCTTGCCCGTCTCTGGTCGTCGTCGACGAGGCGCATGCCTGCGTCGGGACGCATCAGAGCCGGCATCAGCGCTTCGAGCTGCTGCAGCGGCTCGCCTCGGACGGCGAGCGGCACCTCATCCTCCTCACCGCGACCCCGCACAGCGGCGACGAGGACGCCTTCGACCGATTGCTGAGCCTTCTCGACCCCGCCTTCTCGCAAGCCTCGCTCGACGAGGAGGGCTCGCGCATCCGCTTGGCGCGTCATTTCGTGCAGCGGCGCCGCATCGACATCGTCGGCCGCGACTGGGGCGAGGACCGCGCTTTCCCGAAGCATTACACAAGAGAGGAGCCGTACCCGCTCGACGCCGCGCACAAGGCCTTTCACGACGCCGTGCTCGACTACTGCCTCGGCGTCGTCGAGGGCGCGGGGCCCGACCAGCGCCACCGGCGGCTCGCCTTCTGGGGCACGCTCGCCCTGATGCGCTGCGTCGGCTCTTCGCCCGCGGCGGCGCTCGGCGCGTTGCGCAACCGCCTCCGGCTCGATCCCGAACGCCTCGAAGAACAGGTGTTCGACGAGGATTCCGAGGACGCCGACGCAGTCGATGTCGAGCCCACTTCCGGGCTCGGCGGCGACGCGGCGCTTGCTTCTCTCGTCGCCCAGGCCGAGCGGCTGGTGAAGCTTCCCGACCCGAAGCTGTTGGCGGTGGTGAAGATCCTGAAGCCGCTGATCGAGAAGGGCGCCAATCCGGTCGTTTTCTGCCGGTTCATCGCCACCGCAGAGCATGTCGCGGCCGGCTTGCGCAAAGCGTTCCCGCGGCTCCGCATCGAAGCGGTCACCGGAGACCTGCCTCCGAAGGACCGGCGGGCACAGGTCGAAGCGATGGCCGAGTCCGAGCAGCGCCTGCTCGTCGCGACGGACTGCCTCTCCGAGGGCATCAACCTTCAGGCGCTCTTCGATACCGTCGTCCATTACGACCTCTCCTGGAACCCGACGCGGCACCAGCAGCGCGAGGGGCGGGTCGACCGCTTCGGCCAGCCGGCTCCGGAGGTCCGATCGGTGCTGCTCTACTCGCCTGACAGCGCGATCGATGGCGCGGTGCTCGAGGTGATCCTCCGCAAGGCCGAGGCCATCCGCAAAGCAACCGGCGTCACGGTGCCGCTCCCGGAGGAGCGCGGTGCAGTCACCGGCGCCCTCATGAACGCGGTCCTGCTGCGGCGCGGGTGCAGCCGGCAGCTCACGCTCGATCTCGATCTCGCGCCCGCTGCGGCGGCGATGGAGACGCAGTGGCGCAATGCCGAGGAGGGCGAGCGGCGCTCCCGGGCGCGCTTCGCGCAGAATGCGCTGAAGCCCGAGGAGGTAGCGCCCGAATGGCAGCGCTGGCGCGAGCTGCTCGGTGGCCCGGATGAGGTGCGTCGCTTCGTTGAGCGGGCGATGAGCCGGTTTGACGCGCCGCTCGAGCCGGAGCAAATGCGCGATCCCGCCCGGCCGGCGGCGGTTCGCGCTCATCTCGCGGCGCTGCCGTCCTCGATCGCAGAGCGACTCGCGAGCCGCGGGCTCGAAGGAACGGTCCGCCTCGCCTTCGCCGAACCGCCGCCCGCGGGCGCCGCGATGGTCGGGCGCAGCCATCCCTTGCCGGCGACGCTCGCCGAGGCGCTCCTGGAGGGCGCGCTCGATCCGGGCTCCGCGGCGATCGCACCGCTCGGCCGGGCCGGCGCCTGGCCGAGCTCGGCGGTCTCGGTCGCGACGACGCTGCTGCTGCTGCGGCTCCGCTTCAAGATCGCGGTGGGTCGTGGGGCGACCGAGCGGCTGCTCCTCGCCGAGGAACCGGGTGCGCTCGCCTTCGTCGGCGCGACGCCCGATCCGTCCGCTGTCGGCGCGGCGGCTCTCCGCCTGCTCGAGCCTCCGGCGTCGGGGGATCTCGCCGCACCGGCGCGCCAGCGGCTGCTGGCGCAGGCGCGCGAGCGGGTCGACGGCGTCTTCGGCGACGCTCTCGCCTCCCATGCCCGAGAGCGTGCTGAACAGCTGGCGGAAGATCATGCCCGCGTCCGCGCAGCATTTGGCCGTGGCGCCGCCGCCGCGCCGCGGAGCACCGTCGAGCCTGTGCTGCCGGTCGACGTGATCGGCCTCTATGTCCTCGTTCCTTCGGTGTAGAAGTGGCACGCTCGTCTCGTTCCGCCGCCGCCTTCGAGTCTATCCTGGTCGAGGGCGGGCTCATCCAGCCGGCGATGCTCGCGCGGGTCGCTGCGCATCAGGCGGAGGGGCAGCGCGAGGCCGATTACGGCATCCCGAAGGGACTGACGCTTCGAGACGAGATTGCCCGCTACTTCCGCATCGGCCAGGCGCTCTTCAAGGAGTGGTCGGCGAGCCCGACGCCGTCCGCGGCGGCGACGTCGTCGCTCATCGAGGGGCTGCTCCGGGATGTCTTCGGCTTCACCGACCTCCGCGGCGCCGGCATCCGCACGGTGGGCGAGCGCGTCTTCCCGCTCACCTTCGAGGGTCTCGGCGGCCGCGTGCCGGTCGTCGTCGTGCCGCCTGCCGACGGGCTCGACCGGCCGACAACGCATTTGCCGGGCGAGGGCCGCCGCCGCTCCGCGTCCTCCGCGCTGCAGGACTGGCTCAACGCGACCGACGCGGCGGTGTGGGGGCTCGCCTCCAATGGCGAGCGGCTGCGCCTCGCCCGCGCCAATGCCAGCCTCACCCGGCCAGCCTATGTCGAGGCCGACCTGCGGCGCATCTTCGAGGCCGAGGCGTTCGCCGACTTCGCGGCGCTGTGGCTGCTGATCCATGCGACCCGGTTCGGCGCGCCCGGCGCGCCGCCGACCGATTGCTGGATCGAGCGCTGGCGCGAAGAGGGACAGCGCGAGGGCATCGCCGCGCGAGAGCGTCTAAGCACCGGCGTCAAGGCGGCGCTCCGGGCGCTCGGCACCGGCTTCCTCGCGCATCCCGACAACGGCGAGCTGCGTGCCCGCCTCGACTCGGGCGCGCTGCCCCTGACCGAGTTCTTCGGGCAGCTCCTCCGCCTCGTCTATCGGCTGATCTTTCTGCTCGTCGCGGAGGACCGCGGCCTCCTCCATCCGCCGGACGCGTCCCCGGCAGCGCGCCGGCTTTACGCTGAGGGCTACTCGGTCGCGGCGTTGCGCGACCGGGCGGTCCGCCGTGCGGCATGGGACCGTCATCACGACCGCTGGGAAGGGCTCCTCATCGTCTTCGCCGCGCTCGCGCGCGGCGAGAAGCGCCTCGGCCTGCCCGCGCTCGACGGGCTCTTCGCGCGCGGCACCATCCCCGATATCGAGACCGCGCGCGTGGCCAACCGCGCGCTCATGGAGGCGGTGTGGCGGCTTGCCTGGCTGAAGGAAGAAGGCGGGCTCCTGCCGGTCAACTGGCGCGACATGGAGACGGAGGAGCTGGGCTCGGTCTACGAGAGCCTGCTCGAGCTGACGCCGCGCCGCGCCGAGGACGGCCGCGCCCTCGCCTTCGCCGGGGGCGGCGAGGCCAAGGGTCACGCGCGCAAGACCACCGGCTCCTACTACACGCCCGACAGCCTCGTGCAGGCGCTGCTCGACACGGCGCTCGATCCCGTCCTCGACCGCGTCGAGGCCGAGGCGGACGATCCCGCTTCGGCGCTGCTCGGCGTCAGCGTGCTCGACCCGGCTTGCGGCTCGGGTCATTTCCTCCTCGCGGCGGCGCGGCGCATCGCGACGCGGCTCGCCCGGCACCGCGCCGGCGGGGTCGCCTCGGCCGCCGACTTCCGCCATGCGCTGCGCGACGTCGTCCGCGCCTGCATCTACGGCGTCGACCGCAACCCGATGGCGGTCGAGCTCGCCAAAGTGGCGCTCTGGATCGAGACGGTCGATCCCGGCAAGCCGCTCGGCTTCCTCGACGCCAACATCCGCTGCGGCGATTCGCTGCTCGGCGTGTTCGACCTCGCCGCGCTGGAGAAGGGCATTCCGGACGATGCCTATAAGCCCCTCGCCGGCGACGACAAGGCGGTGGCGCGTCACTACCTCCAGAAGAACCGGCGCGAGAGGGCCGAGCGCGAGCGCATCCAGCGAGGCTTCGCCCTCGACCGGCAGCGCGACCTGATGCGCGATTTCGCCGAGCTGCGGCGGATGCCGGAGGATACGCCCGAGGAGATCGCCGCCAAGGCGGCCCGGCTGAAGAGCCTGACCGGCGCGGGCGCGACCGGCTGGACGCTCGCCCGCGCGTGCGACCTCTACGTCGCCGCTTTTCTCGCGCCGAAGCGGGTTCTGCCGCAAACCGCCGGACCCGACGGCCTGCCGCGCCGCGGCGCCGAGACGGTGCCGACCTCGGGCACGGTTTGGGAGCTCCTGCGCGGCGTGCAGCCTTTCGGGCTGCTGATGCAGCAGGCCGAGCGCGCGCTGTCCGCTGCGCGGCCCTTCCATTGGCCGCTCGAGTTCCCCGACATGATGGCGGCCGGCGGGTTCGACGTCGTCCTCGGCAATCCGCCGTGGGAACGCATCAAGCTGCAGGAGCAGGAGTTCTTCGCAGCGCGCGATCCGGAGATCGCGCAGGCGCCGAATGCGGCGGCGCGCGCGCGGTTGATCGCGAAGCTGAAGGAGGCCGAGCCCGGCACGCGCGAGCGCGCACTCTACGAGGAATTCGAGGCCGCCAAGCGCACGGCCGAAGCGTCATCCGTCTTCGTTCGCGTTCCGGCGGAGGAGGGCGGACGCTTTCCCCTCACCGGCCGGGGCGACGTCAATACCTATGCGTTGTTCGCCGAGCTGTTCTCGCGACTTGCGAGCCGGCGAGGTCGCGCGGGCGTGATCGTTCCGACGGGGATCGCGACGGACGCGACCACCGCGCCCTTCTTCGCCGCCCTGACCGAAGGCCGACGGCTGGCGAGCTTGTTCGACTTCGAGAACGGCGCGCCAATTTTTCCGGCCGTTCATCGCAGCTTCAAATTCAGCCTCCTGACGATGGGCCGCGAGGTGGACCAAGCCGAGTTCGCCTTCTTCCTCACCGACCCTGCGCAGCTCGCCCAACCCGAGCGCCGCTTCGGGCTCAGCCCCGCCGAGATTGCCCGCATCAATCCCAACACCAAAACTGCGCCCGTTTTCCGATCCCGCGAAGACGCCCGGCTAACGGCGAAGATCTACGGCCGTGTCCCGGTGCTGATCGACGAGACGAAGGGCAAGGACGGCAATCCCTGGGGCGTGCGATTACGGACGATGTTCCACAAATCGAACGCCTCCAGGGCGGGGGACTTAGAGCCGGCAAGCAACATGGCTATGGCTGGGCGCCTACCAAAAAACTGGCTGCCGGTCCACGAAGGTGAATACGGGCATCAGTTTGATCACCGCTACGCTTCCTTTGACGGCAACATAGTGCGTCCCATAACCCTGCTGGAACACAGGGACCCCGATTTCGAACCGGCCTTCGAGTACGCCGCGTCTTCGAAAGCGTATGAAGACTACATCGCGCGGTGGGAGCTGCGGGGCGACGTGAATTCCTTCTTGGGTTTTCGACGGGTCGCGAGATCGACTGACGACCGTACCTCGATCGCTGCGATTCTGCCGCGAATGCCGCTTACCTATGGTTGGATCGTCCTGCTCGATCCAACATCTTCGGAACAGGCGCTGCTTTGCGCAAATCTTAATTCGCTGGCACTCGACTACTGCCTCAGAGGCGCACTGAGCCAGCCGAGTATCCCACAAAACGTGTACGAGCAGCTTCCTGTAGTTCCGCCGTCCGCCTACTCCGCGAATGATCGTCAGTTCGTCGCGGTTCGTGTCCTCGAACTGACGTACACGAGCTGGAGTCTTCAATCCTTCGCACGCGATCTCGGCCACGACGGCCCGCCGTTCGAATGGGATGATGAGCGGCGCGCGAAGCTTCGGGCCGAACTCGATGCTTGGTATGCGCGAGCCTATGGTCTCCGCCGCGACGAGCTTCGCTACATCCTCGATCCCGCCGATGTGAAAGGGGCCGATTACCCAAGCGAGACCTTCCGCGTCCTAAAGAAGAACGAGACCCGCCGCTACGGCGAATACCGCACCCGGCGCCTCGTCCTCGACGCCTGGGACCGGATGGAGCGCGGCGAGCTGCCGATGCCGTCGAACGCGCGCGTGCCGGCGTGATGCAGGCGCCGCCCGGCGAAACCTCGCGCCCCGAGGACCCGCCCGGCTTCGTCGTGCGCACCGAGGCGCAGAAGGCGGCGTTCGACAACGGGTTCCGCATCGAGGAGGGCGCGGCGGCGGGGTGGCTGCGCTTCCGCTCGACCACCGCGCACGGGCGGATCTGGATCGCCGGCGCCGGCGCGAGCGGGCCGTGGTTTCTGTCGATCGACCATGCCGGCGTCGCGGCGGAGATGGCCGATTGGCCGGCCGAAACCACGGCCGGACCCGGCGTCAGGACGTGGCGATTTCCGGCGCTGCCGCCGCTCTATGCCGCGCTCGATCGCATTTACCGGCTCGGCGTCAGCCTGCCGGCGGCGCCGCTCGCCCGGTTCGAAGCGAAAGCCGCAGGGCTGCCGCGCGCGACCGAGGCGGAGCGGCTCGTCGTGCAGCGTGTCGGGCAGGACATCTTCCGCGACGCGCTGCTCGACTATTGGGAGGGCCGCTGCCCGCTCACCGGCATCACCGAGCGGCCGCTGCTGCGCGCCTCGCACATCGTCCGCTGGGCGGACTGCACGAGCGATGCGCAGCGCCTCGACGTCCATAACGGCCTCCTCCTCTCCGCTCTCTGGGACGCCGCCTTCGACGAAGGCCTCGTCACCTTCGACGACGACGGCCTCGCGATCGCCTCCCCATCGCTCGGCTCCATCGCGCGCGCCGCGCTCGGTCTCGCCGCGCCGGCGCGCCTCGACGGCCTGCGCGACGAGCACCGCGCGAACCTCGCCTGGCATCGCGCCAACGTCTTCCGGAAGTCGGAACCCTGACCGCCGCGCGTGATGCGAGTCCGGCGGAGAAATGGGCTCAAGAAGGAGCATCTCGCGAACTGTTCCTGTGGGGAGGCAGCCGTTCTTAATGTGTGAGGGAGCGGGGAAGCTGTGACGCCATTCAAGCCGACGAACTATCCGGTAAGCGCCTGATCGAGAGCGCACACCTTCGTTATCGCAGCGCCATCTCCCGACGTCACGAGGCCGCGGCCGGCTCGCGTAGCGTGGCGGACAGAAGTTCATCGCGGTCGGCCTCGGTCGCGGCAGGCGGCATCAGAGCCTCCCGCATGAGGCGGCGCTTGCGCTCGAGGAGCGCATGGAGATTCTGGTCGAAGCTTCGTGTCGACTCGTCGAGCACCGCGAGCGGAACGTGGACCGTGACGGGGCGGCGCTGCCCGATCCGCAGCACGCGGCCCGTGCACTGATCCTCGACCGCCGGGTTCCACCACCGTGCCAGGTGGATGACATGATTGGCGCTGGTCAAGGTCAACCCGACGCCGCCGGCTCGCGGCGAGAGGATCATCACGTCGAATCCGTGAGGTGCCGCCTGGAAACGGTCGACACGCGCCTGTCGTGAGGCGCCGGCGACCTCGCCGTTGATCACCATGGGCGGCGTCGGAAGCCGGTAACGCCGCTGGATGATGCCGACGAGCCGTGCCTGAAGCGCGAGATCGTCGAGGAAGATCAAGGCGCGCTCGCCACGGTCTGCGATCGAATCGAGCGCTTGGAAGGTGAGGCGGAGCCGCGCCGATTTCGAGATGAATTCCTGATCGTCCGCAGGCTGGTCCGGATCGGGATGGAGGCAGACGCGGCGAAGCGCCTGCAGGGCCTCCAGCACCGCACCTTTGCGGCCCGCGCCACGGGCAGATGCGACCAGGGCGTTGTAGGCGTCGGCCTGCTCTGCCGGCATCGCCAGCTCGGTGACGGCTTCTTCGCACGGCGGCAGGTCGGGGAGGCGGTCTGCGGTCAATCTGCGCAGCAAAAGCGGTGGCCGACCGCCTTGCCACCGCTCGAGCCCACCTTTGAGACGGCGCAACGTGTCGGCATCGGACGTCCGCTCGTATTCCGCGCTGAAGGATTTGAGATCGCCGAGACAGGCGGGATGGACGCCATCGATGATGCACCAGAGGTCGGCAAGCCGATTCTCCACCGGTGTGCCGCTCATCGCGATTCGGAAGTCCGCGTTCATGGCCTTGGCGGCATCGGTGAGCCGGATGCCCGGCGTCTTGATCTTCTGCGCCTCATCGAAAAGAGCGACCGCGAAACGAACCTGACCGAAGGAGCGATCGTAATCGCGCAGGGTCTCGTAAGTGGTCAGCACCCAATCGGCGGCGGCGAGCCGATCGGTCTGCAGCGCCGGCTCACCTGTGGGTCGGACGTGGCGGAACTCGGCGAGATTTCTGCCATACGCCCGGCAGCAAAAGCCAAGGCCAGGGGATCGAAGGTGTCGATCATGCTCGCCCCGCCAGTTCTCGAGCAGGCCCGTCGGAGCGACGATCAAGACCGGCGCGCGCGCGATCGTGCCGGCCGCCATCGCCTCCCTGAGCCAGGCCAGGAACGACAGGGCCTGCAGGGTCTTTCCCAAGCCCATGTCGTCGGCGAGAAGGACGCCGGGCCGCCCCGCCAGCCACGTCTTTTGCAACCATTCGAGACCCTCCGCCTGATGCGGCTTCAGCGGAGTACTCAAGCAGGATGGTAATCCCTCTGACGGCCCCACACGCGGCCGGAAGCTACCCTCGAGCTCGACTGTTTGCTCGTTCTGAAGAATAAGGAGGGCTTCGGGCCGCTTGGGCTGCTCTGTCTCGGCAGCCTCGGTCCGCGTCTCCGCCCCGAGCCGCTGGTTCTCGAGCTGTTGAAGTGCGCCCAGCACCTCGTGGTTGGCTGGAATCGCGATCGTCTCACCGCCGACATCGAGCGAGACGACCGGGCGGCCGGCGCCGATCGCATCCTCGATGCGCACGCGCAACGCATCCGCTTCCGCTGGATCGAGCGGGATCCTTCTGTCGCCGATGACGAGACCGCCGGGCGGCTTCTCCTGTCGCTGAGGGGGACCGCCGGGGACCTCCGGCCCGAACCAGTCGGTCGTCGGCAGGACAATCCAGGGCAGGACGCGCGGGCTCCACAAGCCGAGCCCCACGACCCGCTCGGAGTACGCGGCCGTCTCGCGAAAGACGCTCTCGACCAGCGTGCCATCCGTCTCCTCGCCGAGCGCCGAGCGAAGAAATGCCCGCGGAGACGCCACGAACGCACGCTTGGTGGCCAAGGGCGCCGATTGCAGCCGCCGGACCTCGGCCAGCGCGCGACGTAGCGGCGGGGCTAGGACGAGGAACTTGCCGCCGCCGATCGTGTAGACCGAGCGCGCCGTTTCGAATCGGTTGAACTGGTCCAGCCCGAACACATCCTGCTCGGCCGCGGACAGCAGCTTCGCTTCCGGATCGCCGCCACGGCGGTGAAGGATCGGCACCAGGCGGGCAGCATTTCCTTCGCCCAGGAGATCGACCGAGAAAGCCTCGGCGACCGCGATGGTCATCTTTCCAAGGATGTTCGGTGCATCGGCGGCACCCCCGGCGTGAGGCAGCACCTCGGCGAGCGCCGAAATGGCGGCCAGCCGCGCGCCGACATCCTCGATCCGGAGCGAAGCCAGACGATCGACGGCCTCCGCGATCTGATAAAGGATATCGGGCAGCCGGAACCATGCTTGCCCGATTCTGAGGAACGCTCCCGTCCTCCCGGCTCCGATCACGGCTTGGCCGTTCGGTCGCTGCCAGCGCAAGCCGGCCGCGAAGCTCGGTTGCGTGACGATGCCATGGGTCTCGATGACCGCCACGACGTCGGCGATCGACGGCAAGCCGATCAGCGCTGCCTCGCGACCCGAGAGTCCTGCGATCGTCGCGTGCTCGACGAAGAGCGTGTCGCCTTCGGTAATGGCGCTGCCGGCGGCGATCAGCCGCTGCGCGAGATCCACACCGGGCAGGGCCTCCGTCGGAGCCGTGAGAGCCCACGCTTCTGCCGGAATGGGGCCGCGCGGTCCCAGAAGCCGGATCTCGACTGCGTCAGCCGTGATCTCGTGAACGAAGCTGCCGCTCATCGCGGCCGCCAATCGATGGGGCGCAGATGAACGTTGGCACGTCGCGCCAGCAGCTCAGCCGCACTGCTTTGCCAAAAGCCCCGCTCGGATCCGATGTGGCTCAATCCCATGCCATCGGAGGCGCCTCCTTTCCCCGTTTTCGGGTTGGGCGGAAAGGGTAGGCCCTTTGTGGTGATCTGTTTGCGTGTGTATAGCGCTCGGCCGAGCTTCGGTGCGTTCTGCCACTCCACCGGCCACGCCCGCAGCTTCCCATCATGACTCCATTCGCAGCAGACAAGGGGACCGATGCGAAAGAGCAGAACCGATTGCTCGCTGGCATTCTCCATTCGCCCGTACGCGCCGTTCAGATCGCGGATCGCGCGGGCCGAGGCATGGACGCGCGATCCCAGCGCCAGCCATGCATCGGCGATCGCGCCCGCCTCGAGGCAGGCCGTCCAGAATGCGCGACGATACTTCCAGTGATCATCGCGGGCGTGCTCGTCGACGAGGTCAAAGAAAGCCTTGAGCGATACTCGGGCGAGCCATTGTCGCATCAGCAGCTCTGCTTCCTTGCCTGCACCCGCCCAGTCGCCGGGACGCGTGCGGGGATCGCCGACGTGATGCAGGAGGAAGTCGCGGACGGCATCGCGAATCTCATCCGATGGCGTCCGGCCGGGGCTGAGCCATGGTGCGAGCAGCCCTCGCGCGATCGAGGCTTTTCGCTCCTTGAAGCGCAGCTCGCCGCCGGGGGCGAGAAAGGCAAGGACGCGGGCTAGCGCTGCAGTGTCACCGGCCCGCATGCTCTGGACCGTCATGGCCAGGAGCTCGTTCTGGACGAACTTGAGATAGCCCGAGCCGGCTCGGAATGGATCGCCGAAACCGAGCTGCGCGAGCAGATCCGAGGGCGGCCTGCCACTCTTCAGGAGCAACGAAGCCAGCTCCTTGGGGCCTCGCTTGGCATCGAACAGATTGATCGACCGGTCGGCTGCCTTCCATTGATCGAAGCGGGCATCCTGGCTTGCGGCGAGCAGGGCCCGAATGCGCTCCGCCGCGACACTGATCGACGGCGCATCCGGCGCGAAGTCGCGCAGCCAAGCATCGATCAGATTGCGCAGCGTGCGGCTCGAGCTGCGGGCGAGATTGCAGATCGCGTCAAGCAAACCGCTCATCCCGATCCCGGGATCGCGCCCGTTCCACAGGACCCAGGGCGCATCTCGCAGGTCACGCCGAGCCACCTCGGCAAAGCCCGATCGGCTTGCTGCGGCCAACCTTCGGCGCACGGCTTCGAGCACGGCGGGACCCGGCTCGGCAGGGGCCGCTTCGGCCGCCCCCAAGGCCTCCACCGCCTTCCGTGAAGGCGGGACCGTGGGCAAACGTGCTCGCGTCGGCAGACCCTTGATCGCGTCCTGGAGGGCATCGAGCGCCCGCAGCGCCTCGCTCACGGTACTTGCCCCAGAATCGCGTGGATCTGATCGCGAAGCCGCTCCAGCTCGCGCGAGCTGCGGGCCGAGAGCACGAAGCGCAGATCGATGCGTCTGTTCTGCTTGAAGTCCGCTTCGCTCGTGCCCTGGGCCTGAGGCAGGGGACGACGCTCGCCATAGCCCGATACACCCAGCAGCGGCAGCCTGTCGTCATTCTGCAGAGCCTCGAGCCCCTGCTGATCGCGCCGTAGCTCGCCGAAGACAGCCAGGGCTCGCTCGGTCGACAGTTTGTCGTTTTTTTCGGCGCTCGTGGCGGCATCCGCATTGGCGAAGCGCTGCCGGTCGGTGTGGCCCTCGATCAGAACGGTCTCCAGGATCGAGAGTCCGGAACCATCGCATGACGTGCTGGCGGCGGAAGCGGCGTAGCACGGAAGCACGCGGGCGAGCACATCGGCGAGGAGCTGAACGGTGCGGCGTGCGTCGATATTGAGGCTGGATTTTCCCGTCTCGAACAGGAGATCTCCCGAGAGGCGCAGGACTCCGGAGTGCGTATCGACCTCGACCTTCACGCCGCGTTCCTTGAGCGCGGTTTCGAGGGTCATGAGCAGCTGCTCCCGTGCCGCCGCGCGCTCCCGAATGTCACGCTCGAGCTGATCGAGCGCAGCCGTGAGCAGACCGCGGAGCGTGTCGTTTTGCTGCTTCTGCCGGGCCGCCTCTGCCGCCTGGCGTTCGGCTTCGGCTTTAGCTTCCTTTGCCTGCCTCTCAGCTTCGGCGAGCTTTTTCAGCGCTTGCTCGTAGCGACCACGCTCGATCTTCTGGTCGTCTTCGGCATCCCGGTAGTTGAGCGCAAAGACCGTCAGCATCAGGAGAAACACGAACAGGATGCCGACCATGAGATCGCTGACCGAGGCGAAATAGCCTTCGGCGCCCTCTTCTTCGACCCCATCCGCGCGCGAGAGGCTCATGCTCGGGCCCCTCCGTTAGGCCGGAAATCCTCCAGCGTGTCGTCGAGGCTCTTCACCAGGTTGCCGAGCTGCGTCGCCGCCTTGGCGAGGTTCTGGTCGGTGCCGGCGACGAAGGTCGAGATCTGCTGGGTGAAGCCCAGAAGCCCGGCCTGCAAGCCCGAGATCGTCGTCGCGAGCGCACGGTCGACGCTCTCGAACCGTTTTGCCGCCGCATCGAGCGTGTCGATCAGGCGAGTGGCACCTGCATTGGCCAGCTCCGCTCGCTGAGCTGCACCGCTGATCTGCTCGACGACGCGGGTCATGTCCTGCGCTACCGCCCGAAGCGGCTGGATCGCGGAGACGAGACCTTCGCTGGCGCCGCTGAGCGTTGTGGCCGTGGTCGTGAGCGGTGTCGTGGCATCGCGTGCAGCGCGACCGAGCTCCTCGGCGCGTAGCACGAGAGAATCCGCCGCCGAGCCGAGCGCGGCAATCTGGCGACCCAGGGCCCCAGCCTGAGTTCCAAGGGCATTTCCGGCACCATCGAGGCGCCCGCCCGCCGCATCGCCGCCCCGGCGCAGCGCGTCCGCGGCATCGCCTCCGGCCTGTCGCAGCTGTTGGGCGGCGCTGTCGAGAGCTTCGCCGACGCCGCTCATCGCGGTGCCGAGCGTGGCGGCGCCGGCCGCGCTGCCGTCGCGTAGCGCGGCACCTGCCGAGCCGACCGCTTCCCGCAGCTCGGCGAAGGCGGCGTTCATCTCGCCCCGCATCGCCTCGGTGGCCGATGCGATGCGGGCCACCGCCTCCTCGGCTCCCCTGCCAAGGGTTCCGCCGGTTTGTCCGGCGGCACGATCCAGCGTCTCGGCAACGCGGGCGGCCGTCGCCTCGAACCCCGCAGCCGCCTCGCCGATCCGCTGCGCCACCGCATCGAGGGCCGATGTACCCGCGGCCCGGCTGCTCTCGGCAAGACCGCGGAGCTCGCCCAGCATGGCTTCGAACTGCGAGGATAGACGTGCGGAGCTGGCGGAGGCCTCCTCGCCCATGCGGCGTTCCATGCGTTCGCCAGCCTCCGCAAGCGTTGCTGCGACGCTGCGAGCCGCCGCCTCGAATCCAGCTGCTGCCGCTTCGATCTTCAGCGCCATCGCCTGTCCGGCTTCGCTTCCGGCGTTACGAGTCGAGTCGGCAAGGCCACGCAGCGTCTCGGCGAGGCCACCCAGCTGGCTCGTGATACGGGCGAGCGCGGCCTCAGCGCCTTCTCCCATGCGCGTCGCCATCGCATCAGCCGCTTGCGACATGCGGACCGCCGCTTCGCCGAGGCTAGTCTGCAGGCCTTCGAGACGCTGACCCAACCCGGCAAGGCTCGCCACCGCCTCTTGCATCTTGTCGCCGGCACCGACCTGAAGACGATCGAGGAAGGCCTCCATCATCGAGCGAATGGCGTCTTCGTTCCGCGACGACATGCCGCCTGCAAGGCGCTGGATGGCGTCGGTCAGCGGCGCAATGTGCTCGCCAAGGCGCTTGTCGAACGAGTTGTCGAAGGCCGTGCCGATATTGACGGCGAGCTCGGTCGAAAAGGTCTCGAGCTGCATCGTCTGCTTGCGGAGGAACTCGTTAGCTTCCTGCTGCAAAGCCGCCGGCGTCAAAAGCGGAACGCGCTGCTCGACGGCGGCAAGAAAGCGGCCGAGAGCACGCTCCACCGCCTGCAACCGGCGTTTGCGGAACAGCGCATAGACGATGGAGAGGAGGAGGCCGACGAGCGAGGTGACGAATTTGAAGGACGCTGTATCAAGAAGGTTGTGAAGCGCCTGATTCCGAGACACCTGGTTGACGCCGTCGGCGACGATGCCACTGGCGGAGCTCAGCGCGACGGCGAGGCCGAGGAAGGTGAACAGCAGGCCGGCCCCGACGAGGAGGTTCGGCAGCGCCGCGTGGTAACGGGCATCGATGCGGACGCCGTCGGCTCGCAGCAGGTCTAGGTCGAACCAGCTCCTCGGCCGGGTGGTGGAGCGGACAAGCCGCCCGGGGTCGCGCGGCAGCACCAGGGATTCCTGCCACTCGCGCCAACGCGGCCCCAGGATCGGTGCGGTCGCGAGGGAGGCAGACAGGGCTTCGTAGCGCTCGGCGAAGGCGCGGGCGTCGGGGGTCTCTTCGATTCGCTCGCGGGCCGACCAAAGCGCGCGGATAAGCGCTTCGGTGCCGCGCCATAGACTGGTCGCCGACCCGGCTGCCCAGAGAATCAGGGCACTTCCGACGACCCAGACGGCCCACGGATTGGTTACCAAGGGCCCGAATTGTTGCATGGTATTCGTGTTCGACACGTACAACCCCCGGTTCGCCCGCCGGCAGCCGCACGGGCGAGACAGAGTTAACCCTATTGAGCGATGCGAGCCCTCATACGTTAGTTGAAATACGCGAGGGACTTCAACCTCTAGAGGCGAGAAACTGCCGTCGCGTTCGACTCCCTAACGGGGCTCCGGGCGTGATCTGGCGGGGACTCGCCTATCCCTTCTGCGCCGAAGGCATCATCGATATCGAGAGCATCGCGTTTCCCCCGGGTGAATGCTCGCCATGGGAACAGGCCTCGTCGATGCCGCCCCAACCTTTTGCCCTCATCGACGGGGCCGACGAGGCTTACGCCCTTCTGCCGGGCTCAATCGCCGATTGCGACGAGGCTGCGAGTCAGCTGCGGAACGCAGGTGTGACGATCGTGCGGACCGGCCGTTATCTCGGCGATCCGCTTCCACAGTTGCAGGCCGACTGGTTTGTGCGGTTCGTGAAGCCGGCCGATAAAGCGGACCTGCAAGCTTTCATCGGCTCCGTTCTAGGACATTCACTCGGCGCGCCACCCCCTCAGGACAGCGCAGAGCTTCGCATCCGCGTCTTGAGGCAGGAGCTCGCGAGCGCCCGGGCGCGCGAGGCGAACCTCCGCGCCGAGCTTTACGAGGTCAAGACAAAGAGCATCGATGCCGGGCGCCTCGAGCTGGAGCTCGCTGAGCTGCAGGCAGCGCTCGCCGAGGAGAAGCAGCGCGCCGAGAGCCTCTCGGTCATGCCGTCATCCGAGCCCGTCCTCGACGTCGCCATTGACCAAGCGGCCTCAGTCCCGACGCGTCCCTCCCCGGCGGTGCCGGGGCGCCTCACGGTCGAGATCCAGACGGTGCTGGAGGTTCTCTTGCCGCGCGTGCGCTTGCTCCGAGATAGCCTCGACGTCGTGGCAACAGAGTTTGGCACCCGTCAATCGGTCTACCGCGCGCTCGCCGAGCTTCACGAGATCGGATCTCGGCCCTCGGCCTGGAAGAAGGTTCAGGGAGCGGACGGCTGGTGGGAGCGCCACGTCAGCAATGGACAGGATAATCAGGGCCGTGCCTACGCCCGCCTCAACGCAGAGGACCGCCGCTGGGAAGTGCTGATCTCCCATAAATCGGCACAGCCGCGGGATATGAAGTGGCTACGCGACCAAGGGGACTGATGTGGGATGCAATCGCGTAAGGTGAAGCCGCCCGTATAGGGGCCTGACGAGCCGCGCCCCTTGCTTGCCGCCGTGCTTCCGTGTTGTCACGACCTGCATCTCAGACAGGATCGTAGTCGGCGAATAGCTCGACCCGAGCGACTTCGGCGTTCAGAGCCTCTCGTTCGAACTGCTGCCCTGCCTCGGTCACCATCGACCTCAGTACATGTGCAAGTCGGTCGGCACCTTCAGTGCCCTCCCCGCCGCCCCGACTCTCCAAGTGCTCGGCCAGCGCGCGCAGTTTCGATAGCGCCGCGTATTGGTCGGCCATCTTGTCGAGAAAATCGCGGCGCTTCTTCGCGCGCTCCCGCATCGCCTCGGCCCTGCGGCGGCACTCCTGCTCGATCGCCGCGAGGCGTGCCTTCTCTGCCTCCTCCGCGCGCCGGTGCTTCACCTGGGCCGCCGCCGCGACGAGGGCCACGAAAGCGTCGCCGAGGCAGTCTTCGAGCTTCTTGCTCTTTCGGTCGTACCAGCGGCCGACGACATCGGCGTTCCACCGATATTGCGTGGGATCCCTGATCTCGAGGGCGAGCCGGCCAGACGGGAAATGATCCCAGCTCGCCCACACGACCCGTCCGGGAGGGTAGAGCGTGGGAAACCGTTTGCTGTCGTTGTCGTACTGCGCCTGTCGCTTCTGATCAGCGGCAGTCGGTACATGCGTCCGCCGGTCCTTGGTCTCGTAAAGGCGCAACACGAATCTCTCGTCGTCGACGAGCAGGCGCACGCCGCCGTCTTCCTCGACAATCGCGTGAGATCGTGCGGTAGCGGCTTTCAGAACGGCGTCAAGCATGCGGATGGCGCGCGGTGCCGACTCGGTGCCGACGCTCATCTCGACGAGTCCTGCGCCTCGAACTGTCTTGAAGCCCTCATCGTCAGGCTTGGCCTTGCGGACCGCTTTCTCAACGGCGGCTGCGATGCGATGAAGTTTCTCCGGCCGCTCGCTCTCCACCTTGATCCGATTCTCCGGAGCGCTTTCCCGGTCCCGGGCGCCGGCGGCCGCTGCTGCAACAGAATCGGGGATCGCCGTGAAGGGCCGACCCGTCACATAGATCCGATCCGAGATTCCATTCCTGAGCGGAGGCAGCGGCGGCTTGTAGACCTTCTTGCCGTGCGCGAGCTTCGCCCAGTAGCCCAGCGGCGGTGTCGGTATGTCATGCTTCGAGCAGATCTTGCGCAGGCCGACATCAGAGACCCCAAACTGCTTTGCGGCCTGAGTGACCGGCTTCTGCCATACCAGCTCGTAGAGATCGGCGCGCGTGATCGGATGGGCGTTCATCGGGTATCATCGTCTCTTGAGAATGGGCAGCGACGATGCATGCTTGGTCGGTCGCGCCCTGCGGCATCTTTGCGACATGACGACTGAGGCCTGACCCGTGCGAGGCGACGCCCCTTGATGTCCTGCCGGATTGCCGCCGGTGTTCGCCTTCAGGCGCCCTGATCCGGCGTAAGCTCCAGGGTAGTTTTATGGGTAGAAATTCGGTCTAAAAATAACGTATTGAAATAATTGAGCAATTTCGGTGGCCAGAATCCCTCCCTCTCCGCCATTTCAGAACAGAACTGCGAACGCCGGGCGTAGCCGGCTTTACGCCGGCCGCCGCAGTCGGCGCAGAAGCAGATGCCGGTAAGGAGGGTCGGGCCGCTCACGACGCGCGGCGGCGTGACCTTCGGATTGCGGGCGCGCAGATGCGCCTGCGCGGCATCGAACGTTGCCCGATCGATCAGCGGCGGCACCTCGACGGTGACGATCTCGGTGGCCGGCTTCAGCGCCTTGTTCTTGGCGCGCTTGTTGAACTCGTGCCGACCGATATAGGTCGTCCGCGTCAAGATGCGGTGAACCTGGCCGATGCCCCAGCGTCCGCCGTCGCGCGTGAAGATGCGATGCCGGTTGAGATAAGCCGCGATGTTCTTGACGCCCATCGGGCCGGATGTGCCGTCGCCTTCTAAGGCGAGCCGATAGATCAGCCGAATCGTGTCCGCGTGCAGCGGATCGATTTCGAGCTTCTTCTTGACCTTGGCGCCGCGCTGCTCGGCCGCGATCACGCGGTAGCCGATCGGCGGCAGCGAGCCATTCCAGAAGCCTTGCCGGGCGTTCTCCTTCAGGGCTTGCAGGACGTGCTTGGCGTTCTCCTTCGATTGGTACTCGTCGAACAGCGCCATGATCTGCCGCATCATGACGTGCATCGGATCGTCGCCCATCTCCTGTGTGATCGAGACGAGCTTCACGTCGTTCTTGGCCAGCTTGCGGACGTAGAACTCAAGCTCGAAGTGATCGCGGAAGAACCGCGAGAAGCTGTGGACGATGACGATATCGAATGGCGCGGGCTTGCTGGTGCCCGCTTCGATCATGCGCTGGAACTCGGGCCGCTTCTGATCGGGAATCGAGACATCGTGCTCGGCCTGTCGCGCCGTTGAGACGCGCAGATACAAGACGGCGCGCAACGGCACGGTCATCGCGATTGTCCTCTCAGATCATCGGTGCGGCCCGAACAGTTCGCCGAACAGATCGCCGAACCATGCCTCGAACACATCGAGCTCGGCGTCGGTGATCGGTACAGGATCGGACCAATCGTCCGTGACGGTCCACGCCGACAGGTCGTGCTTCGCCGGCCGATGCGCGGCCATGGCTCCGGCCCGATGTAAAGATCGTCAGGCAGAATGCCGAAGCTGGCGCGCGGTCGGGACATCTCCGCAGTATCGTGCCACTCGCCTCGCAAGCGAACGACCTATTTCTATCCGCTGCCACGCTGGGCACCATTGCTCGTCAGGCCAGCTGCTTAGTCTTCGGTGAGACGGCCAGTCCGAGAAACACGAGCACAGCCTGATTGAGTCTCAGAATATCCTCGTCGTCCAACCTGCCAATGCGCGCGCCGACCTTGGTCTTTGGGACAGTGGTAATCTTGTCCACCATAAGCCGGCACGCCGCGCGCAAGCCGTTGCGCTCGTTCGGCTCGACTGGTAGGCGGAACAGGGGGGCTTCGGTCTCGTCGGTAGTGAAGGCGCAGATCGTGATCGAATCGGTAGCGTCGAAGCTGTCGTCCTGAACAATGACGACCGGGCGTGGCTTTCCGGCGTAGTCTTTGCCGCCGTTGACGGTCCAGATGTCGCCGCGCTTCATTCATGGCCCCAATCCGATACCGCGTCGATGAACGCCTGATCCTCGCGGGCATACGCGCTCGTGGCCACGGCCAACGACTGGCGATGCGCCTCGGACCGGAAGGACGGCGCGCGCACGTCCGGCACCCAAATCTGGATTGGGCGCAGACCCTGAGCGCGCAGCCGCTCGCGATGTTGCCGCACCTTTGTGCGGGAAGGCTTGGGCTTTGATGCCGGGGCCATGACAATTCTCCGAATGGGTTACATGTAACCTACCATGGGCCATGGAGCTTGGCCAGTCCTGTTGCCTGAGTCCCCTCATGGCCCTTGGCACCCGGGGATGGCGCTCGGCGCATTGATATCATTGAGATTTTGACCAGAAGCGCCAGCAGGGGGTATCCGGCGGGAGTCCGAAAATCTCAATCTCCTCAGAGACATCCGACCAACGGCCATCCAGCCTTTTCCCTTGCCGTCTCGGATCCTCATCGCCGATCGCCATCCGCAGAAAATATGTAACAACGCATAGTCTGAGCACTCTACTCTACACTCAAAAAAATAAGCATAGAGAATTACAGAGAAACACCAAGCAACACAAGGACAAACTTGTCTGCAAATTGGCATTATATTTGTGAAATAGCGGATAATTTGCTATAATCGCTCTCGCACTACCGAGAGAAACATTGCCACCCGTGCCAATCGGCACATGAACGTCGCCTGCTACATGCTGGTCTTCGACAGGGCGACGGAGATCTTCCTCCAGCAACTCGGCGCCGGGCGCGCTTACACGGCGAGCGGCGCCGGAACCGTCTTCGCCCTCGAAGCCTATATCCGCTACGAGCGCGAGCTTCGCCTCGGCGACGAGGTTCGGATCACCACGCGCCTCGTCGATCGCGACCGGAAGCTCCTTCACCTGCTGCACGCGATGCATCATCACGCATCGGGAGCGCGCGCCGCGACGATGGAGCTGTTGCTGTTGCATGTCGATCCGAGCACCCGGCGCGGATCGCCCTGGCCGGCGCCAATCCGCGGCCGGCTCAAAGCGCTCATGGAGGCGCATCGCCGCCTCGCCGCGCCCGAGGACGAGCGGCTCAAGATCCGCATCCGCAGAACGACATGAAATCCGGTAAGGGGAATCGGCGCTTTGATGGTTCAAAACTGGCTTTACGCGCGCGTACGCGTGAGGTATACCAATTTTGGTACAGCGATCGGGCGATCGGCAGCGTGAGAGACTTCGCAGGAGGCGGCCTCGTCGCAACCCGGGACTAGGAGCGGATCGATGGACGACGCGAAAGTGGTCGACGTTCGAGGCGAAATCAAAGACGATCCGGAAACCCTGTACCTGATGGACCATCCCGACTCGGATGAAGAGATTCCGACGCTCGATATGTCGCCCTGGATCGCCGGAGCGCCCGGCGGCCGGCAGCAGGTCGCGGCGCAGCTCGACGAGATTTCGCGGACGGTCGGGTTCTTCTATCTGAAAGGGCATGGCATTCCGCAGAATGTCATCGACCGGATCTTCGCGGAGTCGCGCCGCTTCCATTCGCTTCCCGAGGCGGTGAAGAGCGTCATTCCGTGGTTCGCGACCGACACGCTGAAATCGGGCTATCAGCGGACCGAGGTCGACCGGCCGACCGCCAATGTCAACATCATCTCCAACGCCAAGCCGAACCTCTACGCCAAGTTCTCGATCAATCGCGAGGGCGGCTGGGGCGGCAAGCCGGTCGATCCGCAGAATCCGGTCAATGTCTGGCCCGAAAACCTGCCCGGCTTCAAGGAAGCGGTGCTGGATTATCACCAGCGGGTCGAGCGCCTGGCGCGGCAATTCCTGCCGCTCTGGGCGACCTGTCTCGACCTGCCGCTCGACTATTTCGACAAGTTCTTCAAGACGCCGCATCTGACGCTGTCGCTGCTGCGCTATCCGCCGCAGAAGGTGATCGGCGACCGCCAATACGGCATCGCGCCGCACACCGACAACAGCCTGATGACCTTCCTTCTTCAGGCCGACGTGCCCGGCCTCGCGGTCCGCATGCCCTCGGGCCATTGGCGCATCGTCGACATCGTTCCCGGCACGCTGCTGGTCAACACCGGCAACCTCCTGGTTCACTGGACGAACGGCAAATATCTCTCGACCAAGCATCGGGTGATCAACACCAACGCCGTCGATCGCTACTCGATTCCGGTGTTCTTCGGGCCGAGCGGCGACGCGCTCATCGAATGCCTGCCGACCTGCGTCGGCCGCGAGCGGCCGGCGAAGTTCAAGCCGATGACCTACCGCGAAATGCGGCAGTGGTATTACGGCACATATGACTGACAACAGGCGGCCCATGCACGGCCGGGTGCCGTTCCAGGTCGCCGCTCAGGGAGGATTCGCTATGAAACACGTCACGCGACGGCAGGTATTGGGGGCGGCCGGGGGACTCGCCGCCACGGCAATCGCCGGCCCATCGCTCGCGCAAGGGGCGGGGAGCGGCACGCTGGCCCGGCTCCAGGCCGACAAGAAGGTGCGGGTCGGCATCGCCAACCAGCCGCCCTATAGCGCGCTCAATCCCGACGGCTCGATCACGGGCGCGGGGCCGGACATCACGAAGGCGATCATGGGGCGGCTCGGCATCACGCAGATCGAGGGCGTCACCGCCACCTATGGCGAGCTGATCCCGGGCATGCTGGCCGGCCGATGGGATTTCGTCTCTGCCTTGCTCACCATCACCGATGCACGCTGCAAGCAGATCCGCTTCGCCGACCCGCTGGTGTTCGACGGCACCGCGATCGTCTACCTCAAAGGGTCGACGGACCTGGCGCCGAAGAGCATCGCGGATTTGGCCAAGGAGAACGCGGTCGTCGGGCTCCAGGCCGGGGGCGCGCTCTTTCGCCGGGCGCAAGAGCTCGGCGTCAAGCTGGCGAATCTGCGCCAGTTCACGGACGATCCGGCGACGATCGACGGCCTCGTGGCGAAGCGCATGCAATTCGCGCTCATGTCCTACACGCCGGTGCCCGCCCTCATCAAGCAGCGGCATCTCGACGCCGTCGTCGTCTACCCCGTGCCGGACGATCCGGCGCGCGGCGCGAGCTGCGCTTTTCGTCCCGCCGACACCGAGCTGTACGCCGCTTACCAGAAGGAGCTGCGGGCCATGAAGGCGTCGGGCGAATATTTGAAGATCATCCACCAATACGGCTTCGAGACGCCGCCGGAGCTGATGAAGGTCACGGCCGAAGAGGCCTGCAAGGGGCAATGAACGGTCTCCTCCGGCGCTCGGCGGCCGCGGGCGGCGGGCGAGTGCCGCCGCGATGACCTCGAGCACCTTTTGGGACTTTCTCCCCTTCATCCTGATGGGCATCCCGGTGACCCTCGAGGTCACCGCGATGGCCATGGCGGTGACCATCGCGGTCTCCGTGATCCTCGCCTTGGGCCGCAATTCCGAGCTGGCAATTCTGCGCTGGCCGGCCGGTTTCGTCATCGAGCTGTTCCGCGGCAGCTCGTCCCTCGTGCAGCTCTTCTGGGCATTCTACGTCCTGCCGTTTTTCGGCATTCATCTCCCCGCCCTCGCGGCCGGCGTCCTCGTCCTCGGGCTCAACGAAGGCAGCTACTTCTCGGAGGTCGTGAGGTCTGGGCTCAACGCCGTCCCGACGGGTCAGCGCGAGGCCGCGCTCACCCTCGGGCTCTCGCCGGCCTACCGCTTCTTCCGCATCATCCTGCCGCAGGCGCTGCCGATCATGATCCCGCCCTTCGGCAATGCCCTCGTGACCATGCTGAAATTCACCTCGCTCGTGTCGCTGGTCACGATCCAGGACCTGTCGTTCCGGGCCAATCTGGCGGCGGCGTCGCTGGGGCAGAGCGGGGCGGTTTACGGCCTCATCATCGTCATCTACTTCGCCCTGGCGCTCCTGCTGGCGGGCGCCGCCCGCCTGTTGGAGCAATGGGTGAACCGCCGGGCCGGGCGCCTCGCGCCGGCGACGTCCGGGAGAAGCCGCTCGACCGTTCCGGAATGGGCCCTCGGGGGCGCGGGATGAACAGCGCCATTTGGGATTGGGGCTATGCCTGGTCGATTCTCCCGGACCTGCTCGACGGCGTGAAGCTCACGATCGTCGCAACCTTCTTCGGCTCGCTCATCTCCTTCGGCTTGGGCCTCGTGTGGACCTTGGTCAGGCTCGCCCGAATCCCGGTCGCGACGCCGGCGGTGGAGTTCTTCGTCCAGTTCGTGAGAGGCACGCCGCTGCTGGTTCAGCTCTATTTCCTCTTCTTCGTCTTCCCCAATTGGGGCCTGTCGCTGCCGCCGATGACCACCGGCGTGCTCGGGCTCGGCATTTTCTACAGCGCCTATGCCGCCGAAATCTATCGAGCCGGCATCGAGGATCTGCCGCTCGGGCAATGGGAGGCGGCCCTCGTCCTCAGCCTGCCGATCCGCCGCGTCTGGTTCGGCATCGTGCTCCCGCAATCGATTCGCAAGATCCTTCCCGTGCTCGGCAACCAGGTGATCGGCATGTTCAAGGAGAGCGCTCTCTTGTCGACGATCACCGTCATGGAGCTCCTCGGGCAGGCAAAGGCTCTCGGCTCGCTCGATTTTCGCTATGTCGAGCCGCTGACCCTCGCCGGCGCGATCTATTTCGTTGTCAGCTATGTGTCGGCGCGCACGCTGCGGAGTTGGGAGGGGAATCATGCGGTCGGTAGCTGAGCCCATCGCCTTGGCGCCGGCGCATCGGGCCTCCTCGCTCGCGGCCCCGGCGCTCGTCTCGATGCGCGGCGTGCGCAAGAGCTATGGCGACCGCCTCATCGTCGATTCGATCGATCTCGACGTGGCGGCCGGGGAAAAGGTCGCTCTCATCGGGCCGAGCGGCTCGGGCAAGACCACGATCCTGCGCCTGGCCATCGGCTTGGTGAAGCCCGACGCCGGGACGATCCGCATCGCCGGCGACTATCTCTGGCACGAGGAGGGGCCCGGCGGGCTGCGGCCGGCGGGCGAGCGGCACGCGCGCAAGGTGCGGCGGTCGATCGGCATCGTGTTCCAGCAGTTCAACCTCTTCCCGCACATGACGGCCTTGGAGAATGTGCGCGAGCCGCTGGTCCATGTGCTGGGTCTGCCGCGCAAGGAGAGCGACGCGCGTGCGACCGAGCTCTTGTGCGATGTCGGTCTGAAGGACCATCTGAGCAAGCGGCCGGCGCAGCTCTCCGGCGGCCAGCAACAGCGCGTCGCGATCGCCCGGTCGCTGGCTCTGCAGCCCAAAGTCATGCTGTTCGACGAAGTGACCTCGGCGCTCGATCCGGAGCTCGTCGGCGAGGTGCTGCGCGTGGTGCGCAAGCTGGCGCAGGCGAGCGACATGTCGATGCTGATCGTCACGCACGAGATCGGCTTTGCCGCCGACATTGCCGATCGCGTGCTGATGTTCGACGCCGGCAGGATCGTCGAAGAGGGGACGCCGCGGCAGGTTCTGAAGAATCCCAGCAATCCCCGCACGCAGCAGTTTCTCCGCGCCGTCCTCGAACGCTAGAGGCGACAGGCCATGGATTTGCCTCGTCACAACCGCTACGAATACTCGCCGCTCATCGAGCGTCCCGATTTCGACTGGCCGGACGGCAAGCGCCTCGCCTTCTATCTCGCGCTCAACATCGAGCACTTTGCCTTCGGCGCGGGCCTCGGCCATACGCCGACGGCGCTGGGGCCGCCGCCCGACCCGCGCAATTACGCCTGGCGCGATTACGGCCTCAGGGTCGGCATCTGGCGCATCTTCGACCTCGCCGACCAACTCGGCCTGCCGCTCTGTCACCTCATCAACTCGACGGCGTCCGAGCGCTATCCGCAGATCGTCGCCCGCATCCGCGCGCGCGGCGATGAAATCGTCGGCCACGGCCGCACCAATTCCGAGCGTCAGGCCGATTTCCCCGAGGCCGAGGAGCGCGCCTTGATTGCGGAGGCGACCGAGGTGCTCACCCGCGTCCATGGCGTGCGGCCGATGGGCTGGATGGGGCCGTGGATCTCGGAAAGCAGCGTCACGCCCGACCTGCTGAAGGAGGCGGGCTACAGCTACCTTCTCGACTGGCCGGCCGACGACCAGCCCTTCTGGATGCGGACACGGGCCGGGCCGATCCTCGGCATTCCCTATCCGATCGAGATCAACGACAGCCCGACGATGCTGACGCGCATGCAGCCGGCGACCGACTTCACCCAGATGATCATCGATCAGTTCGACACGATGCTCGAACTGTCGAAAGAGGCGCCGCTGATTTGTGGCGTGTCGCTGCACACCTTCATCGTCGGCCAGCCTTTCCGCTACGCGCAGCTCCGCAAGGCGCTCACCCATATCGTCCAGCACCCGGCCCGTAATCGCGTCTGGTTCACGCGTCCGGGCGAGATCGCCCGCTATGCCGCCGCGCTGCCGCCCGGCGTGATCGCGGGCAGCAGCGGGCCGGGCCCGGCGTGAGCCCCGCCGCGTCGGCCGAGGACCTCTGCGTCTCTTCGGCCTCCGATCTCGGCAAGGCGTGACCCGACCGACGCGACGATGGCAGCGCCGCAGATCGGCAGCAAAGGAAGGCACCTCGTATGACGACCAGCACGATCCTGACGCTGCTCAGCAAGGACCGCATCGAGGCGTACACGGCGTCGGGACACTGGCGCAGCGAGACGATCTACATGGAGGCGGCCGCGCATGCGGAGCGCACGCCCAACGCATTCGCGGTGCGCGACCGCTTTCGCCGCCTCACCTATCGCGAATTGGTGGGCACGGCGGATCGCCTGGCGGCCGATTTGGCGCGGCGCGGCATCCGTCCCGGGCAGCGGATCGCAGTCTGGCTGCCGAGCCGCGTCGAGACCGCGGTCGCGATGCTCGCCTGCTCGCGCAACAGCTATATCTGCTGCCCGTCGTTTCATCGCGATCACACCGTGGCCGCAGTCAAGGCGCTGATCGAGCAGGTACGGGCCGCGGCGCTGCTGATGCAGCCCGGCTACGGCGCCGATGCCGATGCCAGCGACATTCTCGCTGCCGTCGCCGATCTGCCCTATCTCAAGACGACCTATCGCCTGCCCGCGCCGGCCTCGGGCTCTCAGAAGCCTTTCGCCGAGCTCGCCCCGGGCGTCGCCGTGCCTCCGAGCCGCGACCCCAACCGCGTCGTCTATCTGCCCTTCACCTCGGGGACGACCGGCGAGCCCAAAGGCGTTATGCACAGCGACAACACGCTGCTGGCCAATGCCCGGGCGCTGGCGCGCGACTGGAATTTCGACGCGCGATCCGTCATCTATTCGCTGGGCCCGCTCAGCCATAATCTCGGTTTCGGCGCGATGATCGCGGCGATCGTGGCGGGTGGCGAGCTGGTCGTGCACGACCTGCCGCGCGGCGCCAGCCTCCTCGATCGGCTGGTGGAGACCGGTGCCACCTTTCTCTTCGGCGTGCCGACTCATGCGATCGACCTCTTGAACGAAATGCGCGCGCGCGGCGCGCATCAGCTCGGCGCGGTCAAGGGGTTTCGGATCTCCGGCGCGGCGGCGCCGAGCGAGGTGGTCGCCGAGCTGATGCGGCGCGGCGTCATGCCGCAAAGCGGCTACGGCATGACCGAGACCTGCTCGCATCAGTACACGCTTCCCACCGACGATCCGAAGCTGATCAGCGAGACCTGCGGGCGCGCCTGCTCGGGATACGAAATTCGCATCTGGAGCCAGGACAACCCCGACATCGAGGTCCCGGTCGGCGAGATCGGACAGATCGGCGGGCGCGGCGCCAGCCTGATGTTGGGCTATTTCGACGATCAGTTGGCGACCGAGGCGTCGTTCAATGCGCATGGCTGGTTCATGACCGGCGACCTCGGCTCGCTCGACGCCAACGGCTTCCTGCGCATCGCCGGCCGGAAGAAGGACATCATCCTGCGCGGCGGCCACAACATCTACCCGGCGCGCATCGAGGCTTTGGCGATGCGGCATCGGGCCATCGACAAGGCGGCGGCGTTCCCGGTCCCCGACTCTCGCTTGGGCGAGCGCGTATGCCTCGCCGTCGTCATGCGCCCCGGCGAGACGGTGCAGGGGGATGCGCTGCTGGAGCATCTCGCGGAGCTGGGCCTGTCGCGCTACGACATGCCGGAATATCTGCTGGTGCTCGATGCCCTGCCGCTGACGCCCAGCGGCAAGGTCACCAAGCGGGAATTGGTCAAAGGCGTGGAAGCGGGCCGCTACACCCCGGTTCCGGTCCGCTATCAGCGCCGGGTCGCCTGAGATGCGCGCGATCCAGGTTTCGCGCTTCGGCGCCGTGGACACTGTGCACCTCGCCGATGTCGCCGACCCGACGCCGCGGCCGGGCGAGGTCGTCGTCGAGATACACGCGGCGCCGGTCAATTTCGTCGACCTGCTGGTGATCGGCGGCACCTACCAGTTCCGCCCGGAGCCGCCCTTCATTCCCGGCAAGGGGCCGGCCGGCATCGTCTGCGCGCTGGGGCCGGATGTCTCACACCTGGCGCTCGGCGACCGCGTCCTCGCCATGGCCGAACTCGGCGGTTACGCCGAGCGCGTCGCCGTCGCGCAATCCCAGTGCTATCGCCTGCCCGCCGCGATGTCATTCGCGGAGGCGGCCTCGATCAGCCTTGCCTACGATACGGCGTGGTTCGCGCTGCGCGAGCGCGGGCGATTGCAGCCCGGCGAGACGGTCCTCGTGCTCGGCGCTTCGGGTGCCGTCGGCGGGGCGGCGCTGCAAGTCGCGAAGGCGGTGGGCGCGACGGTGCTGGCCGGCATCGGCCGGATGGAGAAGGCGCCCGAAATCCTCCGCGCCGGCGCGGACGCGGTCATCGATCTCTCGCGGAGCGATCTGCGGGACAGCCTGCGCGCCGAAGTCTACGCGGCCACGGGCGGGCGCGGTGCCGATGTCGTCGTCGACCCCTTGGGCGGGGACGCCTTCGATGCCGCCTTGCGCGCCCTGGCCTGGCGCGGGCGCTGCGTCGTCGTCGGCTTCGCGGCGGGCCGCATTCCGGTGATCAAGGCGAACTACCTGCTGGTCAAGAACATCGAGGTCAGCGGCCTGCAGATCAGCGACTATCGCAAGCGCCAACCGGCGTTGCTGGCCGAGTGCTACGCCGAGCTCTTCGGCTGGTATGCCGCGGGCAAGCTGGTGCCGTCCCAAGCCGAGCTCTATCCGCTCGAACGCGCGGCAGCGGCGCTGGCGGCGGTACGGGACCGGACGGCGCGGGGCCGCGTGGTGCTGGCGGTCAGGTCATGAAGCCCGCACCCTTCGACTATCACGCGGCGCGCACGGTCGAGGAGGCGGTCGCCCTCTTGGCCGAATATGCCGATCGCGATGGCCGCATCATCGCCGGCGGGCAGAGCTTCGTGCCGATGATGGCCTTCCGCCTGGCGCGGCCCAGCCACGTGATCGACATCAACGGCATCGCCGCGCTCGGCCGCTTGGCGGTGGAGGGCGAGGTCCTCCGTATCGGCGCCGTGGTGCGCCATGCCGCGCTCGAGACGCTGGGGTGCGCCGGCGTCCTCGGCCGGTTGCTGTCGCAGATGGCGCGGTTGATCGCGCACAAGCCGATCCGCAACCGCGGCACCTTCTGCGGAAGCATCGTCAATGCCGATCCCGCCGCGGAGTGGTGCCTCGCGGCGGTAACGCTCGGCGCGGAGATCGTCGCGCAGAGCGTGCGCGAGATTCGCGTCCTTGGCGCGGACGGGTTCTTCACGGGGGCCATGACGACGACGCTGGCGCCCGACGAGCTGGTGACGGAATGCCGGATTCCGCTTCTTCGCGACGGGACGCGGTTCGGCTTCGACGAGGTGAGCCGGCGCGCCGGCGACTTCGCGATGGCGGCCGCGCTGGCGACGTACCGGGTCGAGGATGGCCGGATCGTCGAACCGCGGATCGGCGTCGGCGGCGTCGAGCCGTGTCCGAAGCGCATCGCCGCGGCGGAGGCAAGGCTCGCCGGCGCGGCCCCGGACCATCGCCTCTTCGCGGCGGCGGCGTCGGAAGCGGCGGCCGCTGTCGAGCCGATGGATGATGGGGAGGCGAGCCGCGGCTACCGGCAGCGCTTGGTCCGGGCCGTCGTCACGCGCGCGCTGGAGCGCAGCCTCTCGTGAGCCAGAAGCTCGAGGTCAAGCTGACCGTCAACGGCCGGGATTATGTGCTCTCGCTGGAGCCGCGCTGGACCCTCGCCGACGTCCTGCGCGAGCATTGCGGTCTGACCGGGACGCATCTCGGCTGCGAGCACGGCGTTTGCGGCGCCTGTACCGTGATGATCGACGGCCAAGCCGTCCGATCGTGCCTGATGTTCGCCGTCCAGGCGCAGGGAAAGGCGATCGTCACGGTCGAGGGGCTGGCCGGGCCGGGCGGCGAGCTGCATCCCCTGCAGCAGGCCTTCATCGACCATCATGCGCTGCAATGCGGTTTCTGCACGCCCGGCTTCCTCATGCTCGCGCACGCCACTCTCCTGGAGAGCCCGGATATCGATGACGAGGCGCTGATCGACATCCTCGCCTCGAACCTGTGTCGCTGCACTGGCTACAAGAACATCCTCGCCGCGGTGAAGACGGCTGCCGCGGTGATGAAGGCGCGGCGGCGGCAGCCATGACCGGCGCCTCGGTCACGGCCTTCGAGAAGGGCAAGACCCGCGTCTTCGGGCGGTCCGTGAGCCGGATCGAAGATCTGCCGCTGGTGACCGGACGCGGCCGCTATGTCGCCGATCTCGACTTCCCGCGCCAGATTCACATGCGCGTCGTGCGCAGCGAAGAGGCGCATGGGCGCATCGTCGCCATCCGCCTCGATGCGGCCCGCGCCGTGCCCGGAGTGGTCGCGGTCTGGACCCATGCCGACATCGCCGGGCTGCCGCCCATCGACTTTCGCGATCCCGCCGCCGAGGCGCTGAAGCCGTACCGGCAGCCGCTGCTGGCAAAGGGAGTCGTGCGCTATGTCGGCGAGCCGGTCGCCGTCGTCCTTGCCGAGTCGCCATATGTGGCGGAAGACGCAGCCGAGCTCGTCGCGGTCGAGGTGGAGGCGCTCCCGCCGCTTCTCGACGCCGCAGCCCCGCCCGCCGCCTTCGCGCCCGGGCTCAGCACCGAGGCCCTGGAGCTCAGCCAGGAATACGGCGACGTCGCGGCCGCGTTCCGCGAGGCTCACTGCATCGTCGAAGCCGAGCTGTCGATCGGCCGTCACAGCGGCGTGCCGATGGAATGCCGCGGCGCGATCGGGCGCTATGACGCCGCCTACGACGTCTTGGAGCTGTGGGGCGCCGCCAAAGTGCCGCATCGCAACCGCGAGGCGCTGGCGCGCTTCTTCGGCCGCCCCAGCTCCTCGGTGCAGCTCCACGAATGCCATGTCGGCGGCGGCTTCGGAATCCGCGGCGAGCTCTATCCCGAGGACTTCCTCGTCTGCGCCGCCAGCATGCGGCTCGGCTGCCCGGTGAAATGGATCGAGGATCGGCGCGAGCACCTCATCGCCGCCAACCATTCGCGCCAGCAGCATCATCGCGTGCGTGCCGCGGTCGATGCCGAGGGCCGCATCCTCGCCTTGGAGGACGCGATCTTCCTCGATCAGGGAGCCTATGTGCGCACGCATGGCGCGCGGGTGCTCGACCTCACGCTCGCCATGCTGCCCGGCCCCTATCGCGTGCCGGCGTTCCGCGCCGTCGGACATTTCCGCCTCACCAACAAGACGCCGGCCGCTACATACCGCGCTCCCGGCCGCTACGAGGGAACCTTCGTCCGCGAGCGGCTGCTGGATGCAATCGCCGCGCGGCTCGGGCTCGACGGCGTCGCGATTCGCCGCCGCAACCTGATTGCCAGCAACGAGATGCCCTATGCGCGCCAGCTGACGGCGAACGGGCATCCGATCATCCTCGATTCTGGCGACTATGCCGGGCTGCTGCGCGCCGCGCTCGAAGCCTTCGGCTGGGAGGAGACCGAGGCTCGGCTGCGGGAGCGCCGGGCCGCCGGCGAATTCGTCGGCGCCGGCCTCTCATTCTTCCTCGAGAAGAGCGGGCAAGGCCCCTCGGACAGCGCGCTCGTCTCCGTCGACAGCGGCGGCTTCGTCGAGGTCGTGACCGGCGGGGCGTCGCTGGGCCAGGGGTTCGAGACCGCCATGGCGCAGATCTGCGCCGAGACCTTGGGCGTCGATTACCGCCGGGTCCGTGTTGTCCACGGCCAAACCGACCGCATTCGCTTCGGGATCGGCGCCCATGCCTCGCGCGCCACCGTGATGACGGGCGGCGCCGTACACGCCGCTGCGTCGGAGGTGCGCCGGAAGGCGCTGGCGCAAGCCTCCGTATTGCTGCAGGCCCCGGCCGACGAGCTCGACATTGTCGAGGGCAGGGTGGTCCGGCGCGACGCGCCGATGGGCGCCTCGATCAGCCTCGGCGAATTGTCGCGGGCATCCGGGCCCGGCCGCGATGGTGCGGGGAACGGGATGCCCGGGCTCTACAGCGAAAGCTGGTTTCACACCGAAGGCATGGCCTTTCCCTATGGCGTGCATATCGCCGTCGTGCGGGTGGATCGGGCGACGGGGCAGGTGGCGGTCGAACGCTATTTCGTCGCCACTGACGTGGGGCGGGCCGTCAACCCGATGATGGTCGAGGGTCAGATCACCGGCGGCGTCGTGCAGGGCCTCGGCGGGGCTCTCTACGAAGAGTTCCGCTATGACGCGGCGGGTCAGCCGCTCTCCGCCACATTCGCGGCCTATCTGATGCCGACGATGCGCGAGGCGCCGAAGGTCGAGGTCTTGATCGCCGAGGACGCGCCGAGCCCGAACAACCCTCTCGGCATCAAGGGCGTCGGCGAAGGCGGCTGCACCGGCGCCGGCGCCGCGATCGCATCGGCCATCGACGCCGCCATCGGTCGGCCCGGCGCGGTTACGGCTCTTCCGGCGACGCCCGAGCGCGTGCTGAGCCTCTTGGAGGCGGCGCGCCGATGACGGACGGCCGCGGCGCCCGGCCCGGCCTCAGCTCAGGAGGCCTCTCAGAAACGCGGCGGCCTGCGGGCCCTTGATCGCGCTGCGCCACATCTGGTTGACGACATTCTGATGCAGTGCCAAGGCTTCCGGCGCCGAGGTGATCATGGCGACGCCGACGCGGATATTGGGATGCTCGCCGAGCCGGAACGGGCTGATGGTCAAGACCTGCCGATCCGGCTGGCGGAAGATCTGGAAGCCGGTGTGCGACAGGGTCTCGGGCACGATGCCGATCCGAACGTTGATCGGATCCTCCTCGATGAGCCGGGCGAAATGCTCGATCTCCGCGCCCGCAAGCTGGCGACGCGCCCGCTTCACCCGCTCGGGAAGATTGGAGTTGCCGAGCATGCCGTTGCGCGCGAAACGCTCGATCTCGAGCGCCGACATGAGATTGAGGACCGTGGGCTGGCGGGCCCGGTAGGTCGCCTTCCGCTCGTGCAGGATGGCGACGATCTTGGCAACGTCCTCCAGCAGCTTCGACCGGTCCTCGACCTGCGCCGGTATGCTCTCACGCAGCACCTCCTCGAGCGTGTTCTCGAAGCTGTCCGAGGCCAGGATCGAGGCAATGGGACCCGCGAGGACGGTGACGTGCTGGGCGGTGGATTCGATTTGACGCAGGCGCTCGAAGTAGCTGACGGCGGAGGCGACGTACTCGATCCCGACGCCCAGCAGCGTTGCCACCGAGACGCGCAGCAGATCGGCCAGGCGCTCCAGCGTCTCGATCTTCACCACCTCGCCCTTCTCCAATCGGTAGAGAGCGGTGCGGGAGATGCCGGTCTGACGCGCGATCTCGTCGGCGCTGAGGCCCGAGCCGAGACGGAAGGCCTTCAGCCGGTTTCCGATATCGTCGTAGCGAACGGCCACAATCCTCATCCTTCTACTTCCGCTATCACCGTGCGAAAATTGGCACAGAACGAGGCCGACTGAAAAGAACCCGGCCGGCGCGCCGAAGAACCCGGTGAAATTCGCAACACCTGTTCGCGGGCGATCGGGCGCCGCAGTTCCGGCGAAATGAGAGAGGATTGAAGCGGAGAGCGTCGCTGGTGGCGAGTTCCGGCTGATCGTCCCGAATCTGGTATTCCGGGATCGCGCCGGAACCCCGGCAACGTCCGGCACTGCTCAGAGCGAATCGCGCGCCTTCGCCGCGTTGAGGAGCGCGAGGATTTCGACGGGCGACAGGGGGAGGCGGTCGATCTTGATCTTCCACGGGGAGAGCGCGTCCTCGACGGCGGATGCGACGGCAGCCCCGATCGGAATGACGCCGGCCTCGCCGACGCCCTTGATGCCGAGGGGGTTGAGCGGCGTCGTGCTCTCTATATGCAGGATCTTGACCGGCGGCATCTCGGTCGCGGTGACCAGAAGATATTCCGCGAGATTGGTCGTCAGCGGCTGCGCGTTCTCGTCATAGACCATGTATTCGTAGAGCGCATTGCCGATCCCGTGGGCGATGCCGCCCATGAGCTGCCCCTCGACGAGGCGCGGATGCAGCGCCCGCCCGCAATCATGGGCGAAGACCAGGTTGAGGATCGTGACTTTTCCGGTGCCGATGTCGACCTCGAGCTCGGCCACGGCGCTGCCGTTCGCGTAGGTCATGGCGTCGATCACCACTTCCTCGCGGGCGAACAAGCCCGGCCCGCCGCCTTCCGGCAAGGGAAAGCCGGCCTGGCCGGCGGCGGCGCGCGCGATCGCGGACAGGCCCAGCGAAACCTCCGCGACCCCTTTGAGGCGGACGCGGTCGCCGTCGATTTCGAGATCGGCGGGCGCGACTTCGAGCAATTGCCCGGCGATCTCGAGCACCCGCTGCCGCAGGCGCCGCGCCGCGACATGGGCGGAGCTGCCCGCCATCACGGCCTGGCGGCTGTTCGAGCCGCCGAGGCCGAGCGGCGCCGCCGCCGTGTCGCCCGTGATCACCTCGATCCTGCCGAGATCGCCGCCCAATTGCTCGGCCACGATTTGCGCCAGCATGGTGCGCGTGCCCTGGCCCATGGCGGCGGCGCCGGTCGCGACGAAGATCTTGCCCGAACCCTCGATGCGCACGCTCACATGCTCGTAAGGGCCGCGGCCGGTGCCTTCGACGTAGTTCGCAAGGCCGATGCCGAGATACCGCCCCTTCGCTCGCGCCGCTGCCTGTCGGGCGGGAAAGCCGCTCCAATCGGCGCCATCGAGTGCCATCTGCTGGCAGCGCGGATAGTCGCCGCTGTCGAGCGTGACGGCGATGCCGCCGCGGGTCTTCAACGGCGTCGCGTAAGGCATGCGGTCGGGCGGCACGAGATTGCGCCGGCGGATCTCCGCGCGATCGAGGCCCAACCCCCGCGCGGCCGCGTCGAGCAGCCGCTCCATGGCGAAGACGCCCTGCGGCTGGCCGGCGCCGCGGACCGGCGCCACCGGCACCTTGTTGGTCGCGGCGACTTTGAGGCCGATGCGATAGGCGGGTACGACATAGGCGAGCGGCATCGCGCCCATGGCGCCTTGCGGCACGTTGACGCCGCGCACCGTCCAGGCGCCATGGTCATGGACCAGCGCTCCGCGCACCGCCAGAATGCGGCCGTCGGCGTCGGTCGCCAGTTCGACGTCCCAATACTGGTCGCGCTCCTGCGCGGTGGCGACGAAATGCTCGCGCCGGTCCTCGACCCATTTGACCGGCCGGCCGGTCGCCCGGGCCGCCGCTGCGACCGCGACTTCCTCCGGGTAGAAGACGAGCTTCGGCCCGAAGGCGCCGCCGATATCGGGCGTCGCGACGCGGATCCGGTTCTCGTCGAGGCCGAGAATGTCGCAGAGGAGCCGCCGCGCGGCATGCGGCATCTGCGTCGAGCTCCACACCGTCAGCCGGTCCTCGACGGGCTCGGGCACGGCGACGACGCCGCGGCATTCCATGGAATGGGAGCCGCCGCGATGGATGCGGAGCCGCTCGCGGAAGCGATGGGGCGCTTGCTCGAAGGCGCGATCGACATCGCCGAATCCCATGGTCATCTCGGCGACGAGATTGGATGGCGCGCCCCGATGGGCGGTGGCGGCGCCCGCCTCCAGCGCCGCAAGGCAATCGGCGACGACCGGCAAGGGATCGTAGTCGATCTCGACGGCTGCGGCGGCATCCTCCGCGAGAGCGCGGCTCTCGGCGAGGGCAATGGCGATCGGCTCGCCGACATGCACCGCTTCTCGGTCCGCGAGAACCGGACGGTCGAGCTGCTGCCGGTAGCTGGGGCTCGGCATCGCGGTCTTGAGGCAGGTCTCGGCGAGACAGGGCAGGAGGTCGGCCAGCGTCAGGATGGCGGCCACGCCCGGCAAAGCGCGCGCGGCCGCCGCATCGATGCCGCGAATGAGCGCATGCGCATGGGGACTACGCAGGAAGGCGGCATGCAGCATGTCCGGGAGGGCGATGTCGTCGAGGAAGCGGCCCTTGCCGCGGATGAGCGGCTCGTCCTCGACGCGCGGCACGTCGCGGCCGAGCACGCGCGCTTGCGGGAAACCGCCGACCGTCACGGCGTCGTCCCGTCGCCGCGCAGCGCGCGCGCCGCTTCGATCGTCGCTGCGACGATGCTGTCGTAACCGGTGCAGCGGCAGATGTTTCCGGAGATCGCCTCGCGGATCTCGGCCGCGGTCGGATCGGGGCAGTCCTTCAGGAATTCGACGAGGGTGGTGAGAAGGCCCGGCGTGCAGAATCCGCATTGAAGGCCGTGGTGGCGGCAAAACGCGGCCTGGAGCGGATGCAAGCTTCCATCCGGGGCGGCGAGCCCCTCGATGGTCGTCACCTGGTGGCCGTCCGCTTGGACCGCCAGCATCAGGCAGGAGCGCATGGCGCGGCCGTCGACGAGCACCGTGCAGGCGCCGCAGACCCCGTGCTCGCAACCGAGATGCGTCCCCGTCAGATGCAGCGTCTGCCGCAGGAAGTCGGAGAGGGTGAGCCGCACCGGGGCTTCGGCGCGACAGACGCTGCCGTTCACGGTGACGGCGATGCTGCGGCTCGCGCACCCGCCGTCGCTCATGACGCCATCCCATTGGCGGCGACGGCGCGCCGATGCGCCGTTGCGAGCGCACGCTCGATCAGCGTCTCGGCGACCTGCCGGCGATACCAGCCCGGGACCTGCGCATCCTCCAGCGCATCGACCGCGCGCGCCGTGGCGGCAGCGCGGCCGAACAGGAGCGCGTCCGGCGCGGCGCCCCTCAGCATCGTCTCGGCTTCGGCCATGCGGCGCGGCACCGCCGCGGCGCCGCCGAGGGTGATGGCGCAAGTCGCGATCCGTCCCGCTGGGTCGAGCGTCAGCACGACGGCGACGGCAACGATCGCGAAATCGCCGTGCCGGCGCGCCATTTCGAGGAAAGCGTAGCCGTGGCGCGCGGCGGGGAGGGGGAGATTGACGGCCGCCACCATCTCGTCCGGCGCGATGGCGGGCGTCATGAAGCCGAGCGCGAACTCGGCCATCGGCAACAGGCGCGCGCCCTTCGGCCCCACGATCTCGATGGTGGCGTCGAGGTTGGCGGCGACGGCGACCAGCTCGGCTGCCGGGTCGAGATGGCAGAGCGAGCCGCCGATCGTGCCGCGATTGCGGGTCTGGCGATGGCCGACATGGCCGAGCGCTTCGACCATCAAGGGCAGCCGGCTCCGGACGAGCGGATGCTCGGCGATGTCGCGCTGGCGCGTCATGGCGCCGATGCGCAGCGTCTCGCCGATCTGCCTGACGCCGGCCAAGGCCTCGATCCGGTTGAGGTCGATGATGTGGTCCGGGAGGACGTAGCGCATGTTGAGCATCGGCATCAGCGACTGGCCGCCGGCGAGAAGCCGGGCGTTGTCGAGCCGCGCCAGCAGGGCGACCGCCTCGTCGATGCTGCGCGGATCGTGATAGAGGAAGGCGGGCGGCTTCATCGTGCCGTCTCGGCCAACAGCCGGCGCATTGTCCGCGGCGCGATCGGCAGGCGCGTCACCGCGCCGGGTCGTCCCAGGGCGTCGTCGACGGCGGCGGCGATGGCGGCGCCGACCGCATTCGTCCCGCCTTCCCCCGCGCCCTTGACGCCGAGCGGATTGAGCGGGCTCGGCGCATCCTCCGCGATCAGCACCTCGACAGGCGGCACCTCGGCCATCGTCGGAATGAGATAGTCGGCGAAGGTCGTCGAGAGCGGCTGGCCCTCATCGTCATAGCGGAACTCCTCGAACAGCGCCCCGCCGAGCCCCTGGGCGAAGCCTCCGGCGATCTGCCCTTCGACCAGCATCGGATTGATCGCGCGGCCGATGTCGTAGGCGACGAGATAGCGCTCGACCCGCACCTCGCCCGTGTCGCGGTCGATGCGGAGTTGCGCGAGATGAGCGCCGTAGGGGTAGGTCATATGGTCGCTGTAGAACCAGCGCTCCGCCGTGAGGCCGGGAGTGCGGCCGCGCATCAGCGGTGAGTTCGGGCCCATCTGGCGGGCGATGTCGCCGAGCGCCATCAACGGCTCGTCGGGCCTCGCGATCCGGAGGATGCGACCATCGCGTATGGTGAGCGCCTCGGCCGTCGTCTGCAGCTCCATGGCGGCGGTTTCGAGCGCCATGGCGCGGACGGCAAGGGCGGCGAGATAGGTCGCCGAGCCCGACATGACCGTGACGCGCGACGCGTGCGCGCCGTTGCCGAACTCGATGCGATCGGTGCGGCCGCGCACGACGCGAATGCGCCGATAGTCGATGCCGAGCGCCTCGGCGCAGATCTGCGCGAGCACCGTCTCGACGCCCTGGCCGACCGAGGCGGCGCCGGTCACCAGCTCGACCGAGCCCGTCGCATCGACCGAGACGCGCACGCCGTCGGCCGGCCCGAGGCCGCTCTTTTCGACGAAGAAGGCAAGCCCGGCGCCGACGCATTCGCCCCGCGCGCGCCGATCCGCGAGCCGCGCCTGCGTCCCTGCCCAGTCGAAGCGGGCGAGCGCCCGGTCGAGCAAGGCGTGATAGTCGCCGGAGTCGAGCACGACATCGACGCCGAGCGCATCGACGGGACGCGCATACGGCATCTCGTCGCGGCCGATCAGGTTGCGCCGCCGCAGCTCGACTGGATCGAGGCCGAGCCTTGCCGCGATCGCGTCCATGAGGCGCTCGCGCACGAAGCTCGTCTCGAACCGCCCGGGCGCGCGGTAGGTCGCGGCCGGCGTCTTGTTGGTGAGGCGGAAATGCCCGGCGACACGGTATGCGGGAAGGCGGTAGGGGCCGGGCAGCAGGCCGGCGGCCATGTCGGCGACGCGCGCGCCATGCGTGCGGACATAGGCGCCCTGATCGTGGAAGAAGACGTTGTCGATCGCCAGCAGCCGGCCCTCGGCATCGACGGCGGCCCGGATGCGGTGGCGCTGCTGCCGCGAATGGTTGGCCGCGACGAGATGCTCGCGCCGATCCTCGATCCATTTCACCGGCCGCTGCAGACGCAGCGCACCGAGGCAGACGAGCACATCCTCGGGATAGAGCTCGCCGCGCACGCCGAAGCCGCCGCCGACATGGCCCTCGAACAAATGCACACCGTGCGTCGGCCGGCCGATGAGGCGCGCGATCTCGTCGCGGTTCCAATGCTGCTTCTTCGCCGTTCCATGCAGCTCCAGCACATCGCGCGCCGCGTCATAGCGGGCGACGGCGCCGCGCGTCTCGAGGGGCACGCCGCTGTGCCGCCCGACCGAGAGATCCAGCGCGACGATGGCGTGGGCTGCGCGAAACGCCGCTTCGACATCGCCATATTCCTTGCGAACCACCGTCGCTTCCGTGCCGAGGCCGGGCAGGAACTCGCCCGGCGGCGCTGCGGCATCGAGATGGGCGGGCAAAGGATCGATTTCGGCCGAAACCAGATCGGCTGCATCCTCCGCCACATACGCATCCTCGGCAAAGACGGCCGCGATGGGCTCGCCGACATAGCGGACGCGCTCCCGCGCCAAGATCGGCTGGCAGTAAGGTTCGAGCCCCCGCACCCTCGTCGCGCGGAACGGGATGGGCGGGATGGCGGCCGTGTCGGCGCCGGTCCATACCGCGACGACGCCGGGCATCGCCAGCGCGGCGGCGGCGTCGATCGACACCAGCCGGCCATGCGCCAGCGGCGAGCGCACGACGCGCATCGTCACTTGCCGGGGAAAGTTCACGTCGGCCGCGAAGAGGCCTTGCCCGCGGAGGAGAGGCCCGTCCTCGAGCCGAGGCAGCGACTGGCCGATCACGGCGCGCGGTCCCGGCGGCAGGCCGGGCGGCGCCGGCGCGTCGGATCGCCGGTCGCGCTGCATCAGGCGGCGGCGCTGAGCGCGCGGGCGACGGCCGCCCGCGCCAGCAAGCGCCCATCCTCCGCGTCATCGGCCGGCGTGATTTCGGCCGCCGCGGCCTCGGCGGCGCGACGGAAGGCGGCATCATGCGGACGCTGGCCGGCGAGGGCCGCTTCGGCTGCGGGAAGGCGACGGGCGCGTCCTTCGACCGCGCCCAAGGCGATGCGCGGGTCGGAGACGAGACCGTCGCGCAGTTCGTAGGCGGCAAGCGCCATGACCTCGGCAAAGTCGCCGGCGCGCCGAGCGTACTCATGGAAGCCGACGCGCGTGCCGGCCGGCAGCGCCGGCAGATGGGCTTCGACGAGGAGCTCGTCCGGCTCGAGCGCCGTCGTCATCGCGCCGAGGAGGAATTCCGCCATCGCCAGTTGCCGGACGCGGCCCTGGCTGCGCAGCGTCACCGTGGCGCCGAGCGCGACGGCGACGAGGCACCACTCGGACGCGGCGTCCGCGTTGGCCAAGCTGCCGCAGAAGGTGCCGCGCGCGCGGATCGGAGCATGCGCAATGTGCCGCCGCGCCAGCGACAGCAAGCGGCCGAGCGGCCCCGGTACCGCTTCGGCGCCGAGCGCCGCATGCCGCACGCAGGGACCGATCCGCACGCCGCTCTCGCTCGGCTCGAGCCGGTCGAAGCCGACGACGCCGTTGATATCGACCAAATGCGCCGGCCGCGCGAGGCGCAAGGCCATTGCCGGGATGAGGCTCTGGCCGCCGGCGAGCACGCGCCCCTCCTGCCTTGCGACGGCCGTCAGGGCGGCAACCGCTTCCTCCGCCGTATGTGGCGCATGATATTCAAAAGGGGCAGGCTTCAAGAGGCGAAACCCCGATCATGGGCGCGGTCTGCCCGCATCCCGAGAGGGCGCCCGCGCGTCGGGCCGGGCGGGATGCCCGAAATTCTTACGTTCCGCGCCGGCTGTTCCAATATTTGTCATGACACCGATTTTGGTACAGCGCGTCAAGCGCGAATTCCGCCTCTTCCGGCCGCAGGGCCGGCGGTCGAGCGGCACACGATGATGTGATCCCGGAATCGAGGCAACGATGCCGAGGCGCGCCGTTCATAGGGCAAGGCCATCCGCCAAGGATGAGGAGACTGCCCATGAGGATTTGGGCCTCTCTTGCCGGTCCCTCAACCGCTCTTCACCTGCCTATGCGCATCGTGACCGGCGACGGAAAGCGGCGCGCGCAACGCCCGCGATCGCCGTCCCGTTGCCGGCATCGCTCCCGAGCACGACTGCAGCATGACGGCCGCATGCCGACGATCCGATGCGCCGCCGCCGCCCTCGGCACGGCGGTGCTCGGCGGATGCGCGGTCGCGCCGCCCACCGGACCCGACGTCATGGCGCTGCCGGGAAGCGGCAAGACCTTCGAAGCCTTTCAGGCCGATGACGCCGCCTGCCGGCAATATGCCTCGAGCGAAATCGGTGACGCCTCGCCGGCGGCGGCAGCGAGCCAGAGCGCCGTCGCAAGCACCGTGCTCGGCACGATCCTCGGTGCTGCGGCGGGCGCCGCGATCGGCGCGGCCACCGGCAATCCCGCCGCCGGCGCCGCGATCGGCGGAGGCAGCGGCCTCGTCATCGGGGGCGCCACCGGCCTCGGCGCGGCGCGGGCGTCCGGCCTCTCCCTGCAGCAGCGCTACGATATGGGTTACATTCAATGTATGTCGGCCAAGGGCGAGACTGTGCCGACGACGCTGCCCGGCAGCGTACCCTATGGCGCCTACGCGCCCTACTATCCTTATTACCCGCCCTATTACGCCTACCCCTATTATCCCGGTTATTACGGCACCGCCTTTCTGAGCTTCGGCTTCGGCTTCCATCATCACGGCCATTTCCACCACTTCCACCACTGAACCGGCGCCAGCGGCGAAGCCGCCGAAGGATGGCGCCGCGCGAGCGCGGCGGCGCCAGCCGTGCCCGGCGGCGAGCTTCTCGCCGCGGCACCTGGACGTTTCGCCTCGCCAGCCTATGTTCGCACCACATCTGCATGGTACGAGCGAGAAACTGACCAGCGATGGCCGACTTCATCGACGACCTGCTGCGCCGCATGAGCCTCGCCGACAAGATCGGCCAGCTCAATCATCCGGGCATCGGCGCGGATACCACCGGCGCCGGAACCGCGGCGGCTGACATCGAAACCCGCATTCGGCGCGGCGAGGTCGGCGGGCTCTCCGCCGGCTTCGGCCTCGAGCGCCTGGCGGCGCTGCAGCGCCTCGCCGTCGACCACTCGCCGCACCGCATACCGCTGCTCTTCACCTTGGATGTGATCCACGGCCACCGCACCGTCTTTCCGCTGCCGCTGGCGCTCGCCTGCAGCTGGGACCCGGACCTGGTGCGGCGCACCGCCAGGGTTGCGGCGGCGGAGGCCGCGGCTGCCGGCGTCGCCTTGGCCTGGGCGCCCATGCTGGATGTGGCGCGCGACGCGCGCTGGGGTCGTTGCGCCGAGGGCTTCGGCGAGGATCCGCTGCTCGCCGGCGCCTTCGCCCGCGCGGTCGTCGAAGGCTATCAGGGCCGGGACCTCGCGCGGCCCGACAGCGTGATGGCCTGCGCCAAGCATTTCGCCGGCTACGGGCTCGCCGAGGCCGGACGCGATTACAACGCGGTCGATGTCAGCCCCTTCCGGATGCACAATGTCGTGCTGCCGCCATTCAAAGAGGCGGTGGCGGCCGGGGTCGGCGCCGTCATGGTCGGCTTCCACGATCTTGCCGGCATTCCCTGCACCGCCCATCGCCAATTGCTGAAGGGCTTGCTGCGCCAGCGCTGGGGATTCGACGGGCTGATCGTGTCGGACTACACGGCGATCGCCGAGCTGGTCAACCACGGCGTTGCCGCCGATGCCCGGGAAGCGGCGTTCCTCGCTTTCACCGCCGGCGTCGATATCGATTTGGTCAGCGGGATCTATCTCGATCATCTCCCGGCGCTCGTCGCCGAGGGCCGCATCGCCGCGGCCGAGATCGACGCCGCCTGCCGGCGCGTGCTCCGGGCGAAATTCCGGCTGGGTCTCTTCTCCGAGCCGCTGCGCGGCCTCGACGAGGAGCGGAAAGATGCGGCGACGCTGACCCCCGAGCATCGCCGCTTGGCCCGTGAGGCCGCCGCCAAGGCCTGCGTCCTCCTCAAGAACAACGGCGTCCTGCCGCTCGCGCGGGCGGGCGGCGTCATCGCGCTCGTCGGACCTCTCGCCGACAGTCGCGCCAACATGCAGGGCACCTGGGCGGTTGCCGCCCAGCCGAGCGACAGCGCAACGATACTCGAGGGAATGAAGGCCGCGCTCGGAGAGCGGGGCACCATTCTCCACGCCAAGGGCGCCAACATCGTCGACGATCCGAACGTCGCCGCGCGCCTCAACCTCTTCGGCGAGACCTTCGCCATCGACGATCGCTCGCCCGAGGAGATGATCGCCGAGGCCGTCGCCTGCGCGGGTCGGGCGGATGCGGTCGTCGCTTGCGTCGGCGAGGCGAAGGAGCATTCCGGCGAATCCTCGACGCGCACCGATCTTGGCCTCCCCGGCAGCCAGCAGCGATTGCTGGAGGCGCTGCACCGAACCGGCAAGCCGCTCGTCCTGGTGGCTTTGAGCGGGCGGCCGCTGGCGCTCGAATGGGAAGACCGCCATGCCGATGCCATCCTTCACGCCTGGTTCGGCGGGACCGAGGCGGGCAACGCCATCGCCGACCTGCTCTTCGGCGACATCAATCCCTCCGGCAAGCTAGCGATGAGCTTCCCGCGCAGCGCCGGCCAGTGTCCCATCCACTATGCCGAGGCGCCGACCGGCCGCCCCATCGACAAGATCGGCATCGACGTCGCCGGCGACGCCGAGGTCTATGGCGATGGCCGCCGCGTCTTCCGAAAATTCACGACGGCCTGCCGCCTCGAAGGCGCGCACACGCCGCTCTACCCGTTCGGCCACGGCATCGGCTACAGCAAGTTTCGCTACGGCGAGCTGGTCCTCGACAAGCCGGCGCTGCGCGGCGATCGCGATGTGCTCACCGCGACGATCACGGTGCGCAATATCGGCGCGCTGCCAGGCGAGGAGATCGTGCAGCTCTATATCGGCGACCCCGTGGCCAGCCGCTCGCGGCCGGTCCGCGAGCTGAAGGCCTTTCGCAAGGTGACGCTTCAGCCCGGCGAGGAGCGTGCCGTCTCCTTCGACATCACGGCCGCCGACCTCGGCTTCTTCCGCGCCGAGCGCCTGGACGAGCCCGAAGAGGTCTGCGAGCCGGGGTTGTTCCGCATCGAGATCGGCCGCAGCTCGCAGCAACTCTCCGCCGCGACCATCGAATGGCAGGCCGCGGCATGAGCGGCCGGCTTTCCGACGCGGCCCTGCTCGACCTCGTGCAGCGGCAGACCCTGCGCTATTTCTGGGACTTTGCCCATCCGGCGAGCGGCATGGCGCGCGAGCGCAGCAATCCGGTCGCCAATTACGACTATCTCGAGACCGTCGCCACCGGCGGCACCGGCTTCGGGATCATGGCGATGCTGGCGGGCGCCGCACGCGGCTTCCTGCCGCGCGCCGAGGTGCTGGAGCGCATCGCGAAGATCGTGGCGTTTCTCGAAGCGGCGGACCGCTTCCATGGCGTCTTCCCGCATTTCTTGAATGGCGCCACCGGGCGGGTCATTCCCTTCTCCGCAAAGGATGATGGCGGCGATCTCGTCGAGACCTCGTATCTTATGGCCGGGCTGCTCTGCGCGCGGCAGTTCTTCGCCGCCGCCGCGCCGAGCGAGGCGGCGCTGCGCGCGGCGATCGATCGCTTGTGGCGCGCCGTCGAGTGGGACTGGCATCGCCGCGGCGGCGAGAACGTCCTCTTCTGGCACTGGAGCCCGCGGCATGGCTGGGCCATGAACCACCGCATCACCGGCTGGAACGAGTGCCTCATCGCCTATGTGCTGGCCGCCGCCTCGCCGGCCCATGCGGTTCCGCCCGTCGTCTATCACCAGGGCTGGACCAAGAGCCCCGTCTTCCGCAACGGGCACAGCTATCACGGCGTGACGCTGCCGCTCGGCCCTCCCCAGGGCGGGCCGCTGTTCTTCTCGCATTACTCCTTTCTCGGCCTCGATCCCCGCGGGCTCCGCGACCGCTACGCCGATTACTGGGTTCAGAACGGTGCCCATACGCGCATCAACCGCGCCCACTGCATCGCCAATCCGCACGGCTATGCCGGCTATGGGCCCGATTGCTGGGGTCTCACCGCCTGCGACGGCGATGCGGGATATGGCGCGTTCTGCCCGGAGAACGACCGCGGCGTCATCGCGCCCACGGCGGCGCTGTCGGCGATGCCCTACGCGCCCGAGGCGTCGATGGCGGCGCTGCGTCATTTCCATGACGACCGCGGCGGCGATCTCTGGGGGCGCTATGGGTTCGCCGATGCCTTCAATGCCTCGCGCGGATGGGTTGCGCCGAGCAATCTCGCGATCGACCAGGGGCCGATCGTGGTGATGATCGAGAACCACCGTTCCGGCCTTCTCTGGAAGCTCTTCATGAGTTGTCCCGAGGTGCAGGCCGGCCTCGGCCGCCTCGGCTTCGCGAGCCCTTGGCTGGAATCGGCGTGACGGCCGTGGCGCTCGCCGCGCGGGCGCGCAAGCGGGCGGTGCTGAGGAAGGCGGCGTAGCTCCAGGTGAGATGGCGCGCCGAGCTCGGCTGGCCGGTGGTGCGGTCGACCTGCTCGGAGAGCGAGCCGTCCTCCGGGGTGAGCGCTCGCACGCGCGCCATGAAGGCATCGCCCCGGCGAATGAGGGCGGCGCGCTCCTGCGCGCGGCATTGCGCCCGCCGGTAATAGAGGCCGGCGGCGGCCAGCGTCGCCACATACCAGGCGCCGCCGCCGAAATAGCGGTCGCCGCGCGAGCGCCCGAGCGCCGGCGCGGCGCCGGCCGGAAGCCTGCGATTGATGGCGAGCTCGCGGGCGAAGAGGCGCTCGATCGCGGCTTGCGTCGCCTCGACGCGCGGATCTTCGGCGCTGTGCGCGCCGCTCGGCAGGTCGGCATCGAGCACGGCGATCAGCGTCGCCGCGTCGACGAGATCCTCGGCCGAGGCCGCGCTTGCCGGCCGCATCGCGGCGTAGACCTGGTGCGGTTCCGACCAGTGGCGGTCGAGCCCGGCGCGGAGGCGCTTCTCCGCCGCCAGCCGCTCGGGACCGCTCATCAGAGCGCGGCCGTGCACCAGCGCCCCGAGCTGCGCGAGCGCGACGGCGTAGTGGTGCAGGTTCTGTCCCGCCTCCTCCCAGGGCCCGATGCACCGCCGTCCCGCATGGCGCAGCGTGAAATCCAAATCCTGGCGCAGCAACCGCAGCACCTCCTCGATCGGCGGGCCGCCGGCGGCGAGATAGCGCAGGCAAGCGAGCGCACGCAGCGCCGGCCCGTCATATTGCGGGCGCGACCAGCGCAGGATGTCGATCGTGCCGTCGGGGTTGAAGCGCGGCTCGCCCAGCAGCTTGTCGCCGACGAGAGCGCGGATCTCGGCTTCGCGGCGAAGAAATCGACGAGCCTCGCGCCGCACGCCCTCGCGGTAGCGGCCTCGCTTGAGGAATTCGCGGCCATCGAGGCTGTTCAGATCAAGGCTGAAGCGCGCGAAATCCGCGAAATGCCGCTGCCAATATCGCCTCTCGTTATCCGCAGCTGCATCCTCCATCAACTCCGCGACGGTGCGCATGACGATGGCGCTGTCACGCACCCAGTGGAAGAAATAGTCGGGCTCGGGATCCCAATCGGCGATCACCGGAGAGGCCAGCACCGATCCCGCCGCGGGCACGATCGTCTGGCCAAGGGCTTCGCGTCGCCTCGTCAGCTGCGTCGCGGAAATCGCGCGCGCCATGGAAGCGGCGCTGACCGCCGACTGGCGCGCGATCCAGCGCTCCAGATCGTCGCTGCGCGCCGCTGCCGGGCTCACCTCATCGCCTCCATAACGTTTGCGTCGCCTCCGCCCTCGCGCTTAGATGGTCGGTGCCGCGCCAGAGGACGAGCCAAGAGATCCCGGGTTGCGTATCGCACGACGCACTCTTCTCGCATCGCTGTTGACGACGGGCATCGCGCTTCCCCGCTTCCCGGCGCAGGCCGATGCCGCCCCGAGCTTCACCTTCGAGAGCGTGCAAGCTCAGGCGATGGCCTTGGCGAAGCAGCCCTACCGCGACACCTCGCCGCCGCTCCCCGATGTCCTGAAGCGCCTCGACTATGCCCATTTCCGGATGATCAAGTTCCGTGCGGATCAGGCATTCTGGCGCGACGGCGGTTTTTTTCAGGTTCGGCCCATCCATCGCGGCTTCCAATACGAACGCAGGGTCAGCATCAATCTCGTCGAGAACGGCGTCGAGCGCGAGATCGCCTACGACCCGGCGCAGTTCGATTTCGGCGGCAACAATCTCGGCACGACATTCGATTCATCCCTGGGCTTCGCCGGCCTCGCCTTGGCCTTCCCTCTCGACCGTCCCGATGAATTCGAGGAGTTCGTCATCTTCCTCGGCGCCTCCTATTTCCGCATGCTCGGCCGCGGCCAAGCCTACGGGGCGTCGGCGCGCTGCCTTGCCATCGACACCGCCGGCCCCGAGGGCGAGGAGGTTCCGGCGCTCACCGCCTTCTGGCTCGAACGTCCGGCGCCGGATGCCACGAGCCTCACGCTCTATGCTCTTCTCGACAGCAAGAGCGTGGTCGGCGCCTACAAGATCGTCCTCTCGCCCGGCATGATGACCCTGGCCCAGTGCGAGGCGGCGCTTTACCCGCGGCTCGACATCAGGAAGCTTGGCCTCGCTCCCATCAACACGATGTTCCTGCACGGCAAGCCCGAAAACCGGCCCTTCGTCGATATTCGCCCCGAGGTGCATGACAGCGACACGATCCTGATGCACCGGGGCAATGACGAGTGGGTCTCGCGCCCCTTGCTCAATCCGCAGCGGCTGCGCGTCAGCGACTTCTTCGACGAGCACCCGAAAGGCTTCGGCCTCGTCCAGCGCGAAACGGACTTCCGTCAGTATCAGGATCCGGTCGAGCGTTTCGAAGCGCGCCCCAGCCTCTGGGTCGAGCCCGAGGGCGATTGGGGAAGCGGGGCCGTCGAGTTGATCGAGATCCCGAGCGATGCCGAGATCAACGACAACGTCATCGCGTACTGGGTCTCGCAGCAGCCGGTCAAGGCGGGAACAGCGCTGTCTTTCGCCTATCGCCTGACGGCCCGGCCGGGCGTGCCGCCGCTGCCGCCGACGGGACGGTGCATCGGCACGCGCACCGGGCCGTTGGCGCCGGCCGAAGCGGGGCGTCCGCCCGCCGACCGCCGCTGGCAATTCTGGATCGACTTTGCCGGCCGGGAGCTCGCGGGCTTGTCCGAGCGAATGCCGGTCGAGGCGGTCGTCACCGTTTCGAAAGGGAAGGCGACCGATGTGAGCTGTCGAAAGCTCGAGACGCGTGCGTGGCGCGCCGCCTTCACCTTCACGCCGGAGGGACGCGAGGATGTCGAGATGCGCGCATATCTCCGCCTGCGCAAGAGCGCGCTGAGCGAGACTTGGACCTACCGCTTGTCGCAGACCTAAAAAAGCCCTTGCGCGGCTGTGAACAAAAGCGCGCTCCCCGGCGTTGGCCGCGCGCATGCGGGGAGACGAGCTACAGGCGCCAGCGTATCGGCACGTCCTGACGATCAGGCGTGCCGCGTTGTCGATTCTGGTCATCGGCAGCGTTTGCGGCACGACCGGGCTCATGTCGCAGGTGATCGCCATCGGCGGCCTCAGCATCCTCGGCTGCGCCGGCCTCATCCTCTTCGCGCTGAACTTCGGCTGGCTCGCCATCAGCTTTTGGAACGCGGTGCTGGGCTTTGCCATGCGCACGACCGGCGGCGACCCGATCAGACCCAGGGCGATCCGGAGCACGGGGCCGGTCGGGCGGACGGCGATCGTCATGCCGGTCTACAACGAGGATGTCGCGAGAGTGGTTGCCGGCCTGCAGTCGCTCGCGGCGGGCCTGGCCGAGACCGGCGAAGCCCAGTCCTTCGATGTCTTCGTGCTCTCCGACTCCTCCGGCCCCGCCGCGGCGGCGGAGGCGGCGATGATCGAGGAGCTGCGCGAGCGCGGCCCCGACCGCCCGCCGATCTATTACCGCCGACGCAACAGGAATATCGGGCGCAAGGCCGGCAACATCGAGGATTTCATCCGGCGGTGGGGCGCCGCCTATCGCTATATGATCGTGCTCGACGCCGACAGCGTCATGTCCGCCGCCACGATCCTGACGCTCGTCCGCACCATGGACGCGCATCCGGATGTCGGCATCGTCCAGGCGCCGACGGTGCCGACCAATCGCGAAACGGCCTTCGCGCGCATCCTGCAATTCGCCAACCGCCTTTATGGACCCATCCAATCCGCGGGCCTCGCCTGCTGGACGGGTGGCGACGGGATCTATTACGGTCACAACGCGATCATTCGCACGGATGCCTTCGCGCGGCTCTGCGGACTGCCGGTCCTTCCCGGCAAGCCGCCGCTCGGCGGCGAGATCTTGAGCCACGACTTCGTCGAGGGCGCGCTCATCCGCAGCGGCGGGTACAAGGTGTGGCTGGCGCCCGAGCTCAGCGGCTCCTACGAGGAGATGCCGGCCAACCTCGTCGATTTCGCAAAGCGCGATCGTCGCTGGTGCCAGGGCAATCTGCAGCATTCTCGGCTTCTTGCCCTGCCGCTCCTGAAGCCGATGGGCCGGCTGCATCTGGCGATGGGCGTTTTCAGCTATCTCACCGCGCCGTTATGGCTGGCGCTGCTTCTCCTCAGCACGTTCTACGCGATCGAGCGGGCGCAAGGCGTCACCCAATATTTCAAGCCCGGCTTCAACTTGTTCCCGAACTGGCCGGTGGCCACCGATTGGCAAATCGACCTCCTGCTGGGGATCACGGCGGCCGCCCTGTTCCTGCCCAAGCTCATGGGCCTGGCCCTGGCGATGTTCAGCAGGGCGCAGCGCCGGGCCTTCGGCGGTGCCTGGCGGCTCTTCGCGAGCTGCCTCGCCGAGATCGTGTTTTCGAGCTTGATGGCGCCGGTGATGATGCTGTTCCAGGCGCTCGCGGTGGCGTCGATCCTTCTCGGCCGCAACATCGCCTGGGATACGCAGCCGCGGCACGATCGCGGCGTCGGTTGGCGCGAAGCGGCGCATCGGCTCGGCTGGCACACGCTCATCGGCCTCGTCTGGTCGATCGGCGTCCGTGCCGTCGCCCCCGATTTCTTCTGGTGGCTGATGCCGATCTGGCTCGGCCTCGTCCTCTCAGTGCCGCTCACCGTGTGGTCGAGCCGCAGCTCCGTCGGCCTTGCGTTGAAGCGTCTCGGCTTGTTTCTGACGCCGGAGGAGACGCAGCCGCCGCCGGAGCTGATGCGGTTGCGGCAGGCGCTTGCGGCCCGTCCGCAGGCCGAGGAGCAGGTCGCGGTCGCGCCAGCCGCGGCGCTCGTTCCCGCCGAAGCCGGAATCGCCATGCCGCATCTCGTCTGGCCGCAACGCAAGCCGGCGATGGTCCAACAGATACAGTGCAGCGGCACCTCGGACCTCACGTGACGGGAAGCGGAAAGACGAAAGAGGCGGGACCGACCCGGCGCCAGCTCTTGGCGGGGATCGCGGCGACCGCGGCATTGGGCGGCGCCGGCGGCGCCTTGGCCGACACGCCCTTGCGCCTCGGCGCGCCGGCCCCCTTCAGCTTCGAGTGGCTGAAGGCGCAGGCAAAGCGCATCGCCGAGGCGCCCTATGCGGCGCCGCCGCTGCCCTCGCCCGCGACCGTCGCCAAGATCGACTACGAGGCCTGGGGCAAGATCGGGTTCGACCCGAACCGCGCCCTCTTCGCCGAGGGACCCGAGCGCTTTCCCGTCACCTTCTTCCATATCGGCAAGTTCTTCCCGAAACCGGTGGCGATTTATGCGGTGACGGGCGGCGAAGCGCGCGAGGTCGTCTTCGACCGCGGCTACTTCACCATGCCGGCCGACTCGCCGGCCCGCCAATTGCCGCGCGACGCGGGCTTCGCCGGATTCCGTGTTCAGGAAGCCCGGGACGGGCGGCTCGACTGGCGCAAGAACGATTGGGTCGCCTTTCTCGGCGCCTCCTATTTCCGCGCCATCGGCGAGCTGTACCAGTACGGCGCCTCCTCGCGCGCCTTGGCGCTCGACACCGTGGTCGGCGACCGGCCGGAGGAATTTCCGGATTTCACCCGGTTCTACATTGCCGAGCCCGCCGCGAGCGACGCCGTGCTCGTCTATGCGCTGCTCGAAGGGCCGTCGGTGGCCGGCGCCTGCAAATTCGCCATGAAGCGCGGCAAGGGCGTCGTCATGGAGATCGAGCAGACGCTGTTCATGCGCCGCGCGGTCCGCCGTTTCGGCATCGCCCCGCTGACCTCGATGTACTGGTTCTCCGAGACGAAGAAGGCGACGGCTGCCGATTGGCGGCCGGAGGTGCATGATTCCGACGGCCTCGCGATGTGGACGGGGCGGGGCGAGCGCCTATGGCGCCCGCTCAACAACCCCCCGCACGCGATGGTCTCTGCCTTCCTCGACGAGAACCCGAAGGGGTTCGGCCTGTTGCAGCGCGACCGCGTCTTCGATCACTATCTCGACGGGGTCTTCTACGATCGCCGCCCCAGCATCTGGGTCGAGCCGAAGGGAGACTGGGGCAAGGGCGCGGTTCAGCTCGTCGAGCTCCCGACCGACGACGAGATCCAGGACAACATCGTCGCGATGTGGGTGCCGCAGGCTCCGGTGCAAGCGGGCTCGGAGTACAACATCGGCTATACGCTGCATTGGCGCGCCGAGGAGCCCTATCCGGCCGAGCTTGCGCGCTGCGTCGCAACGCGCCTCGGCAAGGGCGGTCAGCCTGGCCAGCCGCGTCCCGAGGGCGTGCGGAAGTTCGTGGTCGAGTTCCTGGGCGGGCCGCTCGCCACCCTGCCCGCCGGGGTCAAGCCGCAGATGGTCCTCGAAGCCTCGCGCGGCGTCTTCACCGATTACAAGATCGTCGAAGCGGTGCCGGACGGCGTCCCCGGCCATTGGCGCATCGAGTTCGACCTCGCCCAAGTCTCCGGCAGCGATCCCGTCGAGCTGCGCTCGCAGCTCGCCATCGACGACGAGCCGGTCAGCGAGACCTGGCTCTTTCAGTACCACCCCTTCTAGGTCTCGGACGCGCTCAGGTGCCGCGCAGCAGCACGCGGTCCTCCGCGGCCCGCTGATGATGCAGCACGGCGCCGCTCGGCGTGCGCACGAGGTGAAGCAGGCGGGTGTGGAAGCTCTCCAGCCCCGGCCGGTGGCCGATGCTCAGCACCGCGGCCTCGCGCAGCTCGCGGTCGAAGATCGACATCGCCCGCCGCTGGCTCACCTCGTCGAGCGCCGAGGTCGCTTCGTCGAGGAACACCCAGGCGGGAGCGTGCAGCAACAGGCGGGCGAAGCCGATCAACTGCTGCTGGCCGAGCGAGAGCGCCTTGTCGAGCCGTGTCTCGAGATCGAGGATCGGCAGAAACTCGGCGAGGCCGACCCGCTTCAGCGCCGCCTCGACCTCGGCGCCGGAGAAGGCGTCGGGCGGATTCGGATAGGTGATCGCCGCGCGCATCGTGCCGAGAGGCAGATAGGGCCGCTGCGGCATGAACATGACGGTGTCGGGCGCGGGCAGGCGGATGGTGCCGGTGCCCCAGGGCCAGAGACCCGCGATGGCGCGGAACAGCGTCGATTTGCCGGCGCCCGATTCCCCGACGATCAGCACGCGCTCGCCCGGCCCGACTTCGACGGTGGCCTCGGCGACGACGACGCTGCCGTCGGAGAGGAGCACGCTGACGCCCTCGAAGGCGAGGCGCCCTTCGGAATGCGGGATGGTGCGGATGCGGTCGACGCCGTCCTCGATGGCATCGAGATTCCGCACCGCCGCCTTGAAGGCGCTGATTCGCCGCAGCGTCGCGCGCCAGTCGGCGATCGCCGGAAACTGGTCGACGAACCAGCGCAGGGACGCTTGCACCTGGTTGAAGGCGCCGACCACCATCATCAGCCCGCCCAAAGTCAGCTCGCCGTTGAAATAGCCCGGCAGCGCCACGAGCGTCGGCACGACGATGGCGATCCAGCCGTAACCGGAGGTGATCCAGGTGAGCCGGGCGAGCGAGCCCGACAGGTGCCGCATCGAGGCGATCACCTGGTCGAGGTGACCCGCGAGCTGGCGCCGCTCGCCGTTCTCGCCGCGGAACAGCGCGATGCTCTCGGCGCTCTCGCTCACCCGAACGAGGGCGAAGCGCAGTTCGGCTTCGCGCGCGTAGAGCTCGGCGTTGAACCCGATGAGCGGAAGGCCGACCCGCCATGTCAGCAGCGAGCCGATCAGCGCGTAAAGAACGGCGCACCACACCATGTAGCCCGGAATCGCGAAATGGCGGCCGTCGAAGGCGAAGACGACATGGCTCGATAGACCCCAGAGCACGGCGATGAAGCTGAGCAGCAGCAGGATCGCCTGAAGCAAGCCGACGCCGAGAGAGGCCGTGAGCTCGGTGAGCCGGCGCGTGTCCTGTTCGATGCGCTGATCCGGATTGACCCCGATCTGCCCGGCAAGGCTGAGACGATAGGCACGGCCGGGGACCAGCCATTCATCCAGCAAATGGTGGGTCAGCCACTCGCGCAGGCGCACCTTCAGCATTTCCTGCAGCCAGGTCTGTCCCACGACGAGGGCGAGCAGGACGCCGATGATGGCGATGAAAACCAGGAGCTCGCGGCCCAGCCCGACGAGGTCGCGCTTGCCGAGGACGTCGAAGAAGGCGCCCTGCCACTCGTTGAGGCGGACCTGGCCAACCATGTTGGCGCACAGCACCGCGACGATTCCGGCGGCCAGCAGGCCAATGCGGCGGCGCTGCCGCGACCCGCACAAGGCGCGCAGCAAGGGGAGTCCTTCGGAAGCGACGGTCTTCCGCCTGCAGGCCGGCGGCAGCGCCAATGCGCGCGCTTTGCCGCCAAACAGCCCTATTCCCCGGCTCAGCAAGTTGCGCATGTTCGGGCTACCTCGGCCTCGTCGAAACATTCGAGCGGCAAGGGCCTCGAAGGCCCCTCGATCCGCCATGACGCGCAGCAAATCCGCAACAGCCAGGCTTCGCTTTTCGCTTGGAGCGGGATCCACCCTCCGGATGGTGAGCGTCACCGGCTCTGGCGCCGGGCGTCGCAGGACGCTGGTGCCAGAGAAGGACAGGCCTCCGACGAGGAGGCTCGCAATGAACGCTCCGATACAGAAGCGTAGTTTAGGAGGATCATCGTTAAGAGGCGGTAAACGCCCTAATATTTTGCGACAATATTCAGCGGTAGAATAAGAATTCGCGTCCGTGCGGAGTGGCGCGCGACGCCGTCTCCAAGGCCCGGCGCGGGCAGTTTCGCGCCGGCGCCTCGGGCCGCATCGAGCGATGGCTTGCGGCGCCGCTGTCTGCTCGCCGCGGCGCCGGCTCAGCCGCTGCCGAAGGCGAGCTGGACGATGCGCGCCAGGACGAGGCCTCCGGCGACGAGGAGATAGGAGCGCAGCACGATCATCGCGATGCGCGTTGCCGCGCTCATCTGCGCCGGCGGCAGTTCGGAGAGAGGCGGCATGCGCCAGATGGCGCGGCAAGCGCGGTCGATCGGCTCCGCTCTGCTTCGCCGCAGCAGCAAGATCGCAATCGCGGCCGCTGCCGCGACAAGGACGCCGCCGCCGAGGATGCCGAGGAGCGCGGCTTCGCTCATCGCCGGGAAGAGAACGGCGGCGGTGAGGACTATGGAGAGCGTCACCAGCACGGCAATGACGGCGCCGGTGAAGAGGTTGAGGCCGCGTCCGTTGACCCACGGACCCAACACCGCCTTGTCGTTGCACAGCAGGAGGAGGAACACGGTGGCGCTCGGCAGCAGAACGCCCGCCAGCGTCTGCACTGCGTTGGTGAGGAGACCGAGCGGCGTTCCCGGGGTCAGCACCAGCGCCGCGGCGAGCGCGACCAGCCCGGCATAGACGGCATAGAAGGCCTTCGCCTCCTTCGGCTTGCGGTGCAGCGAATGGCGCAGCGACAGGACGTCGCCGATGGCATAGGCGGTCGCCAGCGACACCGCCATGGCGCCGATGATGCTGGCGTCGATGAGGGCGATCGCGAAGAACACCCCCGCCGCATGGCCCACATACTTGCCGAGACCGGCGGCGACGGCGCCGGCATCCTCGAAATTGCCGAACTCCGCATGGCCGGCGAAAGCGGCGGCCGTGAACGCCATGATCGCCACCGCTCCGACGATGACGAGGACGATGCCGATCCAGAGATCGGCGCGCTCATAGCGGATGAAGCGCGGCGTGATCCGCTTGTCGATGACGTAGCTCTGCTGGAAGAAGAGCTGCCAGGGCGCCACCGTCGTGCCGACGATGGCGATGATGAGCAGCATGACATCGCCCAGCTTGCCGCCCGCCGGGAGCTGCGGCACGAGGAGATCGTGGGCCACCTGGCGCATCGGCGGATGCGCCCAGAGCAGCACCGGCACGAGCGCCAGGCTGGCGAAGACGAGGAGGAGAGAGAACCGCTCGAAGCGCCGGAAATCGCCGGTGCCGGCCGCGGCCACGATGATTGCCGCCGCAGCGATGACGCCGAGCTCGCGCGGCAGGCCGAGATAGGCGAGCGCCAGGCTGATGCCGATGAACTCGGTGACGATGGTGAGGGCGTTGAGGAGGAAGAGGTCGATGACGCTGAACGCGCCCCAGAACCGGCCGAAGCGCTCGAGGATGAGGCGGGCATGGCCGACCCCGGTCACGGCGCCGAGGCGCAGCACCATCTCCTGGTTGACGTAGAGGACGGGGACGAGCAGGAGCAGCGTCCACAGCAGCGTCGTGCCGTAATTCTGCCCGGCCTCGGCATAGGTGCCGAAGGCGCCGGCGTCATTGTCGCCGACCATGACGATGAGCCCCGGCCCGAGAATGGCAAGGAGCGTCTTCACCCGCGCGCGCCAGCCGCTGCGCGGGGCGGTGTCGCCGTGAGCGATGGTGCCGAAGGCGCCGCGGATCTCGCCGAGATGGGCCTCGTCGAGCACCGCGGCGCGCGGCGCGGCATCGAGGATGTCGGTGCTGGTCATGGGCTTCTCCGTTCTGCGAGCGTCGAATTGGGCTTTTTCAGTGCTGCGGAACGGGTCCTATGTCCGGCTTCCAGACGGCGGCGCGAGGGTCGCCGGCCGGGCGCCGCGCGCGACAAACATGCGGGTCGAGCGCGACGAAGGGCGCGCCGCAAAACGCGGCTTCTCCATCACGCTCTGATGCCGGCCGGAAGGCCGGACGGATTTTGCGGATTGCGGCAATCATCTCCGCCTCCTCTTCCTCGGATCGGTTGTAGCGACCCGGGAGGCGGAGAGGCGGGAGCGCTAGCCGGCGCGCATCCCCGGAACCCCTCTATGCTCCCGGGCAATCAATTCGGCCGCCGTCCCAGTCGCGCTGCGACTGTGATCGTCGGACGAGGTATTGCTAGGTCGCGGGCTCATTGGATCCCTTGGTTGGTTCAAGCATCGGACGCCCATGCCGAGGCGATGCGCCGGCACGAGCGCCCGACGCGAGATGTATTCCTCCCCGGCTTAGGGTCAAGTCAAAAATGACCGAGGCGCGATAAGAAGGCCGAAGCGTCAGGCCGCGCGGCGGCTGCGGGATGAAGCGGCGAAGGCGAGCGCCGCTACGGCGATCATGAGGGGGAACAGCGATACCCACAGGACCGTGCTCCACCCGTAGCTGGTCAGCAGGCTTCCGGACGAGAAGGAGCCCAAGGCCATCGTTCCGAACACGATGAAGTCGTTGAGCGACTGCACCCGCGTCCGTTCCTCGGGACGGTGGCACTCCAGCACCAGGGCCGAGGCGCCGATGAAGCCGAAGTTCCAACCGAGGCCAAGGAGGATAAGGCTCAGCCAGAAATGCGCCACCGCCACTCCCGCCAATCCGGTTGCGGCGGAGGCCGCCGTCAGCGTCAATCCGGCGGCGACGATGCGAGGGGCGCCGAAGCGCGTGATCAGCCGTCCGGTGAAGAAGCTCGGGAGGTACATCGCGATCACGTGCCATTGCAGGCCGAGATTGGACATCTCCTGTGACAGGCCGCAGAGTCGCATCGCCAACGGGGCAGCCGTCATGAGGAAATTCATCAGCAGGTACGAGACGACCCCGCAGATGGCGGCGGTGATGAAGCGCGGCTGCCGCGCGATGGCGCCGAGCGGGCGCCCGCCGGCGGTCTCGGCCGCGGTCGGCATCGGCAGCCGGACGCCGATGAGGACGAGGGCGGACAGAGCCGCGACGGCGGCTTGCGCCAAGAAGGTGCCCGCGAAGAGATAGGGCGCCCAGAGATCCATAGTGTAGGTGACGAGCTGCGGACCGATGACGCCGGCGAACACCCCGCCCGCCATGACGGCGGACAACGCTCGCGGACGTCGCTCCGGCGGCACGCATTCCGCGGCGGCGAAGCGGAAGGAGAGAATGACGGCGGCGTAGGCGCCGCCGAAGAACGTCGCGGCGCAGAACAGCCAGAACGAGCCCAGCACCACCGCGAGAGCGGCCAGCACGCCGACGAGCACGCCGCATCCCGTTCCGGCGAGGAACGCGGCACGTCGCCCGTGGCGGCGGGCGATGGCTCCGGCCGGCAAAGTGCAGGCCGCCATTCCCACGACGAAGATCGAAATGGGCAGCGTCGCCAGCGCCTTGCTGGGCGCGAGCGTGTTGCCGATGATGGCGCCCGTTGCGTAAACGACGGTCGAGTTCGCGCCCGCGAGCGCTTGCGCGATGGTCAGCCTGACGATGTTCGCCAGCTCGTACTCGGCGGGACTCTCGGGCACGAGCGCGCGCGTCGTCGTGGCTTCGGCTTGCGACATGGATCTCCTCAGGCTGTGAGCGTCTCAGGTGATGAGCTGCCGTCGCATGCGACCATAATAGGGCCGAGGACGTCGTCAACGACCCAACTCTGCGGCAGGATGGGGAAGCCGGCCATCCCAGCCCTTCCTTCTCGGGAGGCTGCGCTCGAACCGGGGAGGGCAAGATGTGCAACAGCTATCGCTTGAGGGTGGAGGCGGCGGCGATCTTCGAGGAATTCGCGAATCTCGGGATCGAGCTCCAGTGCTCCGAAGGCGTGCCGAACATAGAGCCGCGCGACGACATCAAGATCACGGATCCGGCGCCGATCGTCCGGATGGTCGAGGGCGAGAGGAACGCCGGCGACCTCGTGCAGCGGCGCTGGAGCTGGCCCGGTCCTCAGGGGAGGCCCCTCTACAATTTCCGGTCGGAGGGGCGCGAATTCTCGACCGGCCGCTGCCTCATCGTCGCCGACGGCTTCTACGAGTTCACCGATCCGGCCGAAAAAGCGAAGAAGCGAAAGGACAAGTGGCTGTTCACGATGGCGGGGGAGCCCTGGTTCTGCATCGCCGGCATCTGGCGGCGCCATGCGGATGTCGGGGAGGCATTCACGATGCTGACGATGGAGCCCGGGCCCGACATCGTCCCCTTCCATGATCGCCAGGTCGCCGTTCTCGATCGTGCCGATTGGCGCAATTGGCTTGATCCCTCGGTTCCGGCGAGAGCCGTCTTGAAGCCGCTCGTCGCCGGCAGCCTCGCGGTCGCGCAGGTCGGCTAGAGCGCCTTCCCCGCGCTCAGACCTCTTCGAGCTCCAGCGCAAGGCGGCGCAGCTGCGCCGTGTGCGGATGCGTGATGTGGCCGGCGCGCAGCGCCTCGACGGTGAGCCGCTCCACCATCTCCCCGGCCTGCATCACGCCGATCAGCGGGCAGAGATGCGTCACCACGGCGAGGTTGTGGCTGACGAGCAGGTAGGTGAGGCGGCGCGCCCGCTGCAGATCGGCGAGCAGGTTGAGGATCTCCGCCTGGATCGAGACATCGAGCGCGCTCGTCGGCTCGTCGAGCAGCAGCACCTCGGGATCGGCGATCAAGGCGCGGGCGATCGCCACCCTCTGGCGTTGTCCGCCCGAGAGCTGGTGCGGATAGCGGAACCGCAGCCGTGCGGCGAGCCCGGCCTCGTCGAGCGCGCGCACGATCCGAGTGTCGATTCCATCGATCCCGTGGATCATGAGCGGCTCGGCGAGCTGCCGGTCGACCGTCTGGCGCGGATGGAGCGAGCCGTAGGGGTCCTGGAACACCATCTGCACGCGGCGAAAGAAGCTGCGCGGGCGCTGCGGCGCCATGGGCTCGCCGTCGAACAGGATGCGCCCCTCCCAATTGCGGTTGAGGCCGGCAATGGCGCGCAGGACGGTCGACTTGCCGGACCCCGACTCGCCGACGATGCCGAAGCTCTCGCCTTTCGCCACCGCGAAGGAGATGCCGCGCACCGCCTCCACATCGCCGAAGCGGATGCGGAGGTTCTCGACGCCGATCATGCCACCTCTGCCCAGTCGGGCTGCCGCGCGAGGACCGGCAGCCGCGCCCGCGGCCGCATGAGGCTCGGCGGGCAGAGAAGCAGGCCCTGCGTATAGGGATGGCGGCTCTTCCGGAGCTCGGCTGCCGGCACCGCCTCGACGACGCGCCCCGCATACATCACCAGCACGCGGTCGCAGAAATGCGAGACGAGCGGCAGGTCGTGGCTGATCAGAATGAGCCCCATGCCGCGCCGCGACACCAGATCCTCGATGAGGCGCAGGATCTCGGCCTGCACCGTCGCATCGAGCGCGCTCGTCGCCTCGTCGGCGATGAGCAGCTCCGGGTCGCCGGCCAGCATCATCGCGATCATGACGCGCTGGCCCATGCCGCCCGACAGCTCGTGCGGATAGCGATGGGCGACGGCCGCCGGATCGTTGATGCGCACCTGCGCCAGCATCTCGACGGCGGCGGCGCGCGCCGCCCGCCTCGACAAGCCCTTATGGAGGCGGAGCGGCTCCGCGACCTGCTCGCCCGCCGTCATCACCGGGTTGAGCGCGAATTTCGGGTCTTGCAGGATGAGTCCGGCGCGGCGCCCGCGGATGGCGCCGAGAGCGCGCGGCGAGGCGGAGAGCACGTCGATATCGTCGAAACGGAGCCGTTTCGCGCGCAGCACGGCGTTGGGCGGCGTCAGGCGAAGGATCGCGCGCGCGGTGAGCGATTTGCCCGACCCCGATTCCCCGACGATGCCGAGCTTCTCCGCACCCATGGCGAAGCTGACGCCGCGCACCGCCGGCGCGAAGCCTCTCGGCCCCGGAAATCCGATATGGAGATCCTCGATTTCGAGCTGCATCTCTTCAGCGCGCTTTCGGATCGAGCACGTCGCGCAGCCCGTCTCCCAGGAGGTTGAAGGCGAAGGCGGCGACGAAAATGGCGATGCCAGGGGCGGCTGGCACCCACCACTGCTCGAGAATGTAGTCGCGCGAGGTCGCGATCATCGTGCCCCATTCGCTGGCGGGCGGCTGCGCGCCCATGCCGAGGAATCCGAGCCCGGCCGCGGTGATGATGATGCCGGCCATGTCGAGGCTGACGCGCACGATGACGCTGGAGAGAGCGAGCGGAACGATGTGGCGAAGGATGATGCGGCCGGCGCTGGCTCCCGCGAGGCGGACCGCGGCGATGAAATCGGCATCGCGGATGGTGAGCGTATCGGCGCGCGCGAGCCGCGCATAGGGCGGCCAGGAGGTGAGCGCGATCGCGATCACGGCGCTGCCGATGCCGGGCTTCAGGGCGGCAACGAAGGCGAGGGCCAGGATGAGCCGCGGAAAGGCGAGGAAAATGTCGGTGAGGCGCATCAGGATGCGGTCGGTCAAGCCGCCGAGGTAGCCGGCGACGCAGCCGACGAGGAGCCCGAACGGCGCCACCAGCACGACGACGGCGACGACCATGCCGAGGGTGATGCGGCCGCCATAGAGAAGGCGCGAAAGCAGATCGCGGCCGAGCTCGTCGGTGCCGAGCCAGTGCGCTGCCGAGGGCGGGGCAAGCCGGCTCGCCAGGGCCTGGGCATGCGGATCATAGGGCGCCAGGACCGGCGCCAGCAGGGAGAGCACGACGAGCAAGAGGACCGCGATCAGCCCGCCCATCGCGAGGCGGTTCGCCGCGAACCGCCGGCACTTGCGGTAGAATTCGCCCCATACGGTCTGGCGCCGCGAGCTCGGCTCCTCGTCCAGCAGCCATTCGTGCCAGGACAGCCGCGCTCTCGCTCCGGCGAGCGGCTTCGCCCCGTCGCTCATCGCACGCGCGGATCGAGCAGCCGATAGGCGAAATCGGCGAGCAGGTTGAGGCCGATATAGATGCAGCCGATCACCATCGTCGCGCCGAGCACGGCATTCATGTCGGCGTTGAGGAGAGACGTCGTGAGATAGAGGCCGAGCCCCGGCCAGCTGAACACCGTCTCGGTGAGCACGGCGCCTTCGAGGAGGCTCGCATAGGCGAGGGCGATGACCGTGACGAGGCCGACCGAGACGTTGCCGAAGGCGTGGCGCCAGAGAACCAGCCATTCGGGGACGCCCTTGGCGCGGGCGGTGATGACGTATTCGGAGCCCAGCGCCTCGAACATGAAGGCGCGCGTCATGCGGGTGATATAGGCGAGGCTGAAGAGCGCGAGCACGAGCGCCGGCTGGACGAGGTGCGACAGCGCGCTCCAGAACGCGCCCCAATGCCCGGTGAGCGCCGCGTCCACCACCAGCATGCGCGTGATCGGCGGCACGACGCCTTCATAGGTGATGCCGACTTGCCCGGAGCCCGGCAGCCAGCCGAGCTTCACATAGAGGATCAAGAGGAAGAGCAATCCCAGCACGAAGACCGGGACCGACTGCCCGGCGAGGCTGACCGCGCGAACGAGATGATCGAAGCGCGAGCCCGGGCGGGACGCCGCCAGCACGCCGGCGGGGACGCCGACGAGCACCGCGAGAATGATGGCCGAGGTGGCGAGCTCGAAAGTCGGCGGAAAGTACTGGAGAATGTCGGCGGTGACGGCGTGGCTCGTCATCACCGACCGGCCGAGATCGCCGACCGCGAGGTGGCGCAGATAGATGAGGAACTGCACCGCCAGCGGCCGGTCGAGCCCGAGCTCGGAGCGAATACGCGCCACCACGTCGGGCGGGGCGTGGTCGCCGGCGACCGCCACTACCGGATCGATCGGCATGACCCGACCGATGAGGAAGGTGACGAGAATCAGCCCGAAGAGCGTGATCGATATGCTGGCGGCGCTCGTCGACAGGACGCGCAGCCGCCCAGCATCGCGCCGACCGTTCATGTCTTCTTGATGGCACCGTAGCGGGTGAAGTCCGACTGCGGGCCGAGCAGGAAGCCGGTGACGCTCTTGCGCGCCACCGCGATCGCGTTCTGCTGCAGCATGAACGCGATCGGCGCATCCTCCCAGAACTGGCGCTGCATGTTCTCGTAGAGCGCGACGCGCTTGGCCGTATCGAGCTCGGCCGCCGCCTCCTCGACCTCGGCGGTGAGCTGCTTGTTCTGGAAATGATTGCGCCAGGCGATGATCTTCAGCGGGCTGTTGTCGGAATCGTCCGGGTTGGCACAGAAGCCCTGGGCGTTGGAGTTGGGATCGAAATAGTCCGGATACCAATGCGACAGGATGAGCTGGTGCTGGCGCGCCCGCATCTTGGTGAAGACCTGCTTCTGCGTGCCGGGGAGCAGCGAGACCTTGATGCCGGCGGCGCCGAGATCAGCCTGCAGCGCCTGCGCGATGTCGGAATAGGGCCGGTCCGAGATATGGTCGAGCGTCGCGGTGAAGCCGTCGGGGAATCCCGCCTTCGCCAGCAGCGCCTTCGCCTTGTCCGTGTCCTTGTGGAAGGGGTTGGTGGTGAGCGCGCCGAGGATCATGCTGGGCTCGAAGGCCTGGTTCACGATGTAGCCGTCGGGCGCGATGTTCTTCTGAATGCCCTCGTAGTCGATCGCCCATTTGATGGCCTGGCGCACCTCCTGCTTGGCAAAGGGCGCGTAACCCTCGTTGCCCGCGAGGTACATCTGGTCCGTCGCCGGAGTGATGATCTTGTAGAGATTGGGGTCGCCGGCGATCGATTTGAGCAGGTCCGTCGTCAGGTCGCGGGCGATGTCGGCATCGCCATGCTTCAGCGCCAGCACCTGCCCCGCCGGATCCTTGACGTGGCGGATGAAGATGCGCTTCGTCGCGACCGGGATGCCGGAATGCGGATTGACGTCGATGATGACGTGATCGTCGGCCGACCAGGAGGTGAGCTGGTAGGGGCCGTTCCCGGCCGAATGGCTGGTGAGCCAGTGGTTGCCGAGATCGTCCTTCTCCTGATGGGCGAGCACCGTCTCCTTCTCGACGATGCTGCCGACATTCGCCGAAAGGCAGTAGAGCACGAAGCTGGTCGCGGCCGGCTTCGGCAGCTCCATGACGAGAGTGTGCGGGTCGGTGGCGCGTATGAGCTTCGCCACATTGTCCTTGGTGAAGCCGAATTGCGTCAGGATGAAGCCGGGCGTGAGGTTGAGGGTGACGACGCGGTGCAGCGAGAACTCGGCATCCGCCGCCGTCATCGGCTTGCCCGAGGCGAACCGCGCATCCTGCGTCAGATGAAAGGTGAAGGTCTTGCCGTCGGCCGAGACCTCCCAGTTCGTTGCGAGATCGGGGCCGATCTTGCTCAGGTTCTTGAGGTCGGGCGAGACGAGCTTGCGATAGACGTTGGCGTCGACCTCGGTATCCGAAAACTCGTAGGATTGGGCAGGATCGAAGGAGATGATGTCGTCGATCTGCTTCGCCATGACGACGACGTCCTTGTCGGATGTCTCGGCGATGGCTTTGCTGCCGACGAGCGGGGCCATGGCGGCGGCTGCGCCGCTGGCGAGTAGCGTACGACGCGTCAGCATCTTAAGTCTCCTCCTCGTTGTGAATGCGTTTTTTTGAGTCTTCGGATCGCGGCAGTATAGGCCGAATGAGGGGCGGCTGACCATCCTGCCACAACGCGCCGGGGTGGAGCGCGAAACGGCAGTCGCCTGTCGCTCGATGCGGATCGAGGAGGTCGCAGGAACTTCCGGCGAGGGTGCTACGGCAATTCTGCGCCCATTGCAGCTGCGCGATTGCCCGGCGACGCCGGTTGGACACTGGTAAAGAATTCGCTAGTATCGGCCAAGAAATAGGGTGAGACGCCGAGGCTCGCCTTGCGGCGAACGGAGCACATTCGATGCAGAACGGAATCCATTTCATCTCGGGCCTGCCGCGGTCGGGATCGACCCTGCTTTCCGCGATCTTGCGGCAGAATCCCCGCTTCCACGCGATGATGACGAGCCCCGTCGGCGCCATCTATCTCGCCATGCTGGGTGCCGTCAGCCGCAAGAACGAGGCCGCGGTCTTCATCGACGAGGGGCAGAAGCGCGAGCTCCTCTGCGGCGTCTTCCGCAACTACTATTACGCGATCGGCGCCGAGAAGGTGGTCTTCGACACCAACCGCATCTGGTGCACGAAGCTGCCGGCTCTCGTCCAGCATTTCCCGGCGGCCAAGATGATCTGCTGCGTGCGCAGCGTCTCCTGGATCATGGACAGCATCGAACGCCTCGTCCGCCGCAACGCCTTCGAGCTCTCGGGCATCTTCGGCTTCGATGCCGGCGGCACCGTCTATACCCGCGTCAACCGCCTCGCCGTCAATGACGGCATGGTGGGGTTCGCCCTCGATGCGCTGCGCGAAGCGTTCTTCGGCGAGCATGCCGACCGCCTCATTCTCGTCGATTACGAGGCGCTGACGCGCCACCCGCAGGAGACGATGGGCTATATCTACGATTTCCTCGGCGAGCGGCCCTTCGCCCACGATTTCGACCATGTCGAATACAGCGCCGACGAGTTCGATCTCGCCCTCGGCTCGCCCGGCCTCCACACGGTGCGGCGCAAGGTCGAGTTCGTCGAGCGGCCGACGATCCTCCCGCCGGAGCTCTTCCGCCGCTTCGAGGGCGATGCCTTCTGGACCAATCCGGACGCCAATATCCGCAATGTCCGGATCATCCTCGCCGGGCCGCCGCGGTAGCGGCCCGCCGCATCGCACCTGTCGGGAAAATTTACAGAAAATTAAGCATGCCATTTGCGGTGATTGCCGGTAAGGCACTGAATTCGCGTGTGATTTTCAAACCGTACCGCAAATGCGGCAGCCGCCGCCGCTTACAGATCCCGTCATTGCCGCCGCTAGGCGCAAAGAGCTGAAAACGCTGGAGTAATCGGTTCGTTCCCGGTGACGGCCCCCGCTTTTGGGGCAGGGACTCCGCCTCCCGGGTGTCGCCGGATTTTACAAATCCCTCGAATGAGGGATGCGCCGCCGCGCGGATGAATTAAGAAAAGATCAGCCGCACAGGCATCGGCGGCGATTGGCCCGAAAATTGCTTGGTCCTCCCATGAGCGCCATGCGCAAGCGCGAGCGCCAGCATGGTCGTGCGCGCCAGACCACCGGTCGCTGACCGTCCCGGGAGGAAATGATGAGCGACGTACCTGTTACGGGCACCTTGGGAACACCGGGAACGAACGGGACGAGCGGCGTGCCGAACGGCACGGCCGGCGGACCCGGCGGCGATGCCACCGCGAACAACACGGCGAGCCCCGATACGACGAACAGCGCCGAAGCGACCGGCGGCAACGGCGGCACCGGCGGCAACGGCTTCAGCCCCGGCGGCAACGCGGGCGCCGGCGGCAAGGGCGGCAACGCCACGGCGAACACGACGACAGCGTCGGGCACAAGCAGCACGGCGACGGCGACGGGCGGCACTGGCGGCAACGCCGGGACGCCTGGCACCGGCGGCAAAGGCGCCAATGGCGGCGATGGCGGCACGGCGACGGCCGGCGCCTCGACGACGAACTCTTCGGGCGCCGCGCGCGCCACGGCGACCGCGACCGGCGGCAATGGCGGCGAGGGCTTCGGCGCCGGCTATTCGGGCGGCGCCGGCGGCGTCGCCACCATCACCGGCGTCACGGCGAGCGGCACCTCGGCCTATGCCTATGCGACGCAGACCGGCGGATCGGGCGGCGCCGGCTATGGCGGCGCCAATGGCGGCAAGGGCGCCGACAGCACGCTGACCAACGCCGTCAGCGGCACCGCGAATGGCGGCACGCTCCGCCTCGAGCAGACGGCGAGAGGCGGCGCCGGCGGCTACAGCAGCAGCGGCCCGGCCGGCATCGCCGGCACCGCGAGCTCCAGCCTCACCATCACGGATACGAAGGCGAGCGCGGTGCAGGGCCGCAGCGCCGCGTATGGCGGCACTGGCGGCGGCAGCGGCGGCGCCGGGAACGGCGCGGCCGGCGGCAATGCCAGCGCCTCCCTCAACATCAGCGCCGCGCACGCCATCGGCTCCACCAGCAGCTTCTCGGCCACCGCGACCGGCGGCAATGGTGGGCGGGCCTTCGGGACAGGAACCGGCGGAGTCGGCGGCAACGCGACGGCGAGCTCGGTCGCGACCAGCACGACGAGCGGCAGCGACACCGTCAACGCCCTCAGCTATGCCCTCGGCGGCACGGGCGGTGGCAACTTCAACAATGGCAGCGGCGGCGCCGGCGGCGCCGCGACGGGTGCCAGCGCGACGGCGACCGCGGCGACGCAGACCGGCAGCAGAGCCTATGCCTATGTGAAGCAGGTCGGCGGCAATGGCGGGCAGGGCACCGGCACCGGGAATTCGGGCGGCGCCGGCGGCGTCGCCAGCAATTCGACGGCGAGCGCGACCGGCCAGAACGTCCTCGTCAGAGTGAAGCAGTATGGCGGCAACGGCGGCACCGGGGCGAGCGGCGCCGCCGGCGGCAACGGCGCGAACAGCGCGCTGAGCGACGCCGTGAGCGGTGCGACGAATGGCGGCTATCTCCATCTCTATCAGCTTTCCGACGGCGGCAGCGGCGGTCAGGGCACAGGCGGCGGACTCGGCGGCGCCGGCAGTTCGAGTCTGACCTTCACCGACAGCGCCACGACCAAGGCGAGCACGCTCAACGGCGGCAGCACGGCGGGCGGCGGAACCGGCGGCTATGGGACCGGCGGCTCCGCCGGCGGCACGGGCGGCGCGGCGACTTCCTCCATCACTCTGACCGGGGCGCATGCGGTGAGCGCGACGGGCAGCGCGACGGGCGGCAATGGCGGCCGGGGCAGCGGTGCCGCGAGCGGCGGCGCCGGCGGTTCGGCCTCGGCGACCGTCTCGGCGACGAGCACGACAACGGCGGGCGACAGCGTCAGGGCGCAAGCCACCGCGAATGGCGGCAGCGGCGGCATCAACTACACGAGCGGCGCGGGTGGCGGCAATGCCGGTGCTGGTGGCGCGGCGACGGGCTCTCATGCGACGGCGACGGCGACCACGGCCACAAGTGGCGTCGCTTACGCGCGTTCGGACGAGACGGGCGGCACGGGCGGGCGGAGCCTCGGCACCGGCAAGTCGGGCGGCGCCGGCGGCGCGGTCAGCGGCACGACGGCCACCGCCACCGGATTCTCGGCCCGCGCCTATGCACGGCAAAACGGCGGAAATGGCGGCCGGAGCGATGGCGGCCTCGGCGGCGCCGGTGCGTCGAGCACGCTCAGCAATGCGGTGAGCGGCGCGACGAATGGCGGGTATCTCAATCTCTTCCAGACGGCGGTCGGCGGCAACGGCGGCTACAGCGGCGGCGGCGCCGGCGGCCAGGGCGGCGCCGGGAGCTCGACCCTCACCTTCACCGATACGGGCACGACCAAGTCGAGCTCGCTCTATGGCCGGACCATCGGCGATGGCGGCTCGAGCGGCCACGGCACGGCGGCGGGGCTCGCCGGCGGTGCCGCGACCTCGTCGATCAGCCTGACGGGCGCGAATGCGGTCAGTGCGCGAGCGGATGCGACGGGCGGCAATGGTGGCTATCTCACCAGCGGCAGCGGGACGGGCGGCGCCGGCGGCACCGCGAATGCGACGGCCGCGGCGACGACGAGCTCCCTCAATCAGACGGCGACGGCGCGCGCCTATGCGACGGGCGGCAATGGCGGCCAGGGCAGCGGCAGCGGTCAGTCGGGCGGCGCCGGCGGCGTCGCGACGGTCTCCTCGGTTACGGCCTCGGGCTATTCGGCGACGGCGACTGCCGGGCAATACGGC
>Ga0209062_1000625_pt1 | contig 95538 bp, 96 predicted proteins | sample Coa_R2_2_FD_187158 | JGI IMG/M metagenome (GOLD analysis project Ga0209062, IMG submission 187158) | Surface soil microbial communities from Centralia Pennsylvania, which are recovering from an underground coalmine fire - Coalmine... | ecosystem: Environmental > Terrestrial > Soil > Unclassified...
GCCCTTCTACATCGACGAGACCGGCGGCCTGTCGATCGCGCAACTGATGGCGCGCGCCCGGCGGCTGAAGCGGCAGAAGGGCCTCGACCTCATCGTGATCGACTACATCCAGCTGTTGTCGGGCTCGAGCAAGCGCTCCTCCGACAGCCGCGTGCAGGAGATCACCGAGATCACCACCAGCCTGAAGGCGCTGGCCAAGGAGCTCAACGTCCCCGTGATCGCGCTGTCGCAGCTGTCGCGCCAGGTCGAATCCCGCGACGACAAGCGCCCGCAATTGTCCGACTTGCGTGAATCCGGCTCGATCGAGCAGGACGCCGACGTCGTGATCTTCGTGTACCGCGAGGAATACTACCTCGCCAACAAGGAGCCCCGCGCCGGCACGCCGGAATACGAGAAATGGCAGCTCGACATGTCGCTGGTGCACGGCAAGGCCGAAGTCATCATCGGCAAGCAGCGTCACGGCCCGACCGGCACGGTCGAACTGCAGTTCGATGCGTCGGTGACGCGCTTCGGCGATCTGAACCCGGACGGCCTTGTGCCGGACCGCGGCTATTAGGCCGTGGACGCATAAATTGGCGTGACTGGGTCAGCCACGCCCAATGTCCGCTTGTCCTCCGATAGCGGCGCAAAGCAGGCCTCCGCAGATGTCGCAGAGGGGCTAATGACATCACGGATTTGGGGTAACAAAGGGGGCGCCCACTGGGGCGGCCCTTACTGCCTGCTCCGAGATTTCCACTTGAGCAAGATCGAGCCGGACATGATTGCTGCGGGCCAGTACATCGTAGGAACGCTGATTCATGCGGGCATTGTTACTGCTGACAAGGCGGAGTTGGCTGTCCAGATCGTGGCAGAAGAGCTTCAGGTCTGGCTGGCAATAAGAGATGTCGACAACGCGAAGCCGAACTAGCCACTGGACCCAACAACTGCTCAGTCTCGTGCCGATCACGCCGGCTTGCCGTTGGCGTAAGGCTTCAGCGCCGCGTACATCACATCGAAGGTGGGCGTGGGCACGTCGAGCTCGCGGCCAAGCGCAACCACCTTGCCGGCAAGCCATGGCAGCTCCAACCGATTGCCGCGCAAGAGGTCGACCGCCATCGACGGCATCATCTCGGGCGGAAAGCCGCGCATCGTCTTTGCCATCCTCTCCTCGAGGTCGGGCGCGAGCTTCACCCCGCGGGCGCGGCCCACCGCAGCCGCCTCGGCGAAGCCCTTTTCCGACAGGGCAAACACCTCGGGATCGTCGCGCAGCTTGCCGAACGGCAGACGCGTGAGGGATGCGACCGAGCTGTTGGTCGCCAGCAGCACGAATTTTTCCCACAGCGCGACGACGATGTCGTCGGTGTTGACCGAATCGAAGCCGGCCGCCTGGCACGCCGCATGGAACGCAGCGCCACGCGCGCTCGGCCGCCCATCGAGCTCGCCGAACACGAGGCGCATGAAGACGCCGGTCTGGCGGATCACGCCGGGCTCGGCAATGGTCGCGCTGATCTGCGCGACGCCACCCATGACCGCCTCCTTGCCAAGGATCGGGATGAGCCGTTCACTTGCGTCGATGCCATTCTGCAGCGGAATGACGGCGGTCGTCGCGCCGACGAGGGGCCGGATCGCGGCGCCGGCGCTCTCAACGTCCCATAGCTTGACGCAGAACAAGACGACGTCCACTGCGCCGATCGACGCCGGGTCGTCGGTCGCCTTGGCCGGTTGCAGATGAATGTCGCCGCGCGGGCCGAGCACCTTGAGCCCCCGCTCGCGCATTGCCGTCAGATGCGCGCCTCGCGCAAGGAAGGTCACGTCGCTACCGCCCTTGGCCAGCGCCGCTCCGAACGCCCCGCCGACCCCGCCCGCGCCGATCACCGCAATCCGCATTGGCCCATTCCTCTTCTGCCGCTTCGACCGGCATTATTGCATGATCGCGCGGATCAGGTCAGTCTGGATCGCCGCGCCAGGTGTTTCTCGGCCATGGCGCCGACCAGGCGCGCCTGCACGGTTGAAGCCAGGGCCTGCCCCGCGTAAAACCGGCAGGCCATGACCCCTACCCCCACTGCAAAATCGTCCACCGGCTCGCTGCTGTCGCCCGAGGCCAACCAGGCGGCGGCGCTTGCCGCCTATAACGGCATCCTCACCGTCGATCTCGACGCCATCGTCGCCAACTGGCGCAAGCTCGAGAAGACCGCAGTGCCTGCCGAATGCTCCGCGGTGATCAAGGCCAATGCCTATGGCTGCGGCATCGAGCCGGTCGCCAAAGCGCTTTCCGCGGCGGGCTGCAAGACCTTCTTCGTGGCAACGCTGGATGAAGCCCGCGCCGCGCGGGCGGCCCTGCCGCAGGCTGTCATCTATTCCCTCAACGGCTTCTTCCAGAACACCGGCGAGGCCTACGCCAGGATCGATTGCCGGCCGGTGATCGGCGACCTCAACGAGCTCGCCGAATGGGACGTGTTCTGCCGCCGCTCCGGCTGGTCGGGGGGCGCTGCCATCCACATCGACACCGGCATGAACCGGCTGGGCTTGACGATTGCGGAAGCGCAGAGCCTGATCCCGCGCATCAATGCCGGCGATCACGGCATCACGCTGGTGATGAGCCACCTCGTCTCCGCCGAGCAGCTCCACAGCCCCATCAATGCCCGGCAGCTCGCGGCCTTCCGCGAGATCCAGAGCTTCTTCACCGGCGTGCCGGCGGCGCTGGCCAATTCGTCCGGCATCTATCTCGGCGCGCCCTTCGTGTTCGACCTGGTACGCCCCGGGGCCGCCCTCTACGGCGTCAACCCGACGCCGGAAGCGGACAATCCGATGCAACCGGTCGTCGACCTCAAGGCGCGCATCATCCAGACCCGCACCATCGAGCGCGGCGACACCGTCGGTTACGGCGGCACCTGGAGCGCGCGGCGACCCACGAAGCTTGCCATTGTCGCGACCGGCTATGCCGACGGCTATTTCCGGGCCGCCAGCGCCAGCGACGGCACCCGCGGTGCGGAAGTCATCGTCGCCGGCAAGCGCTGCCCGATAGCCGGCCGCGTCTCCATGGACCTGATCGCGGTCGACATCACCGACCTGCCGCCCAACGCGGCGCGGCGCGGCCACATGGTGACGCTGATCGGCGAAGGCATCACGGTCGATGAGCTCGCCCATCACTTCGGCACCATCGGCTATGAGGTCTTAACCAGCCTCGGCCGCCGCTTTGCGCGGGTCTACAAGGGTGGCGGCGAGGCTGCGAATGCCGCCACGACGCTCTCCCCGGCCTGATCGCCCGCGGCTTTCCAAGTCCCATGAAAGTCGCGACCTTCAACATCAACAACATCAACCGGCGGCTGCCGAACCTGCTCGCCTGGCTGCGAGCCGCAAAACCGGACATCGTCTGCCTGCAGGAGCTGAAGGCAACCGACGGCCAGTTTCCGCTGTCGGCGATCGAGGCGGCCGATTACCACGCGGTGTGGCGTGGGCAAAAAACCTGGAACGGCGTCGCCATCCTGTCGCGCAAGGGCGAGCCCGTTCTGACCCGGACTGCGCTACCCGGCGACGAGACCGATCACGACGCGCGCTACATCGAGGCCGCCGTCAGCGGCATCATCGTCGCCTGCATTTACGCGCCGAACGGCAATCCGCAGCCGGGGCCGAAATTCGACCATAAGCTCGCCTGGCTGAAGCGGCTGCGCACCCACGCGGCGAAGCTCTTGAAGCAGGATCTGCCGATCGTGCTGGCCGGCGACTACAATGTCGCGCCCGATGTCCTCGACATCTATCCCACGCGCTCATGGGACAAGGATGCGCTGATCCAGCCGAAGAGCCGTGCCGCCTTCGCCGCGCTCGTCAAGCAAGGCTGGACGGATGCGATCCGCACGCTGCATCCCGATCAACCGATGTACACGTTCTGGGATTACAAGCGAAACCGCTGGGCGCGAGACGCCGGGCTGCGGCTCGATCATCTCCTACTCAGCCCGCAGCTCGCGCCTCGCCTGAGCAAGGCCGGCGTCGACCGCAAGGTCCGCGCCGAGGACGGCGCCAGCGATCATGCGCCGGCATGGATCGTGCTCGGCAAAGCATGATCCCGGAGGGCCGCGTGAGCGAAAAGCGGAGACCGGTCTTCCGAACGGATCATGCTCAAACGGAGAGATGAGATCCTGATGCGATTTCCTTTAATCGCATCAGGATCTCACCGCCTGAGCGGACTCGGCCGGCGGCGATTGGCTCTGCCGTCCCGTCGCGACCAGCAGAACCTCGCGCTCGTCGGCAGGCATCGCCCGCAGGCGGCGAATGACGGTGAGCCGCAATGCGAGAAATCCGCCGCCGAAAACGACCAATTTGCTGACGATGCCATAGAGCGGCATGACCATGGCCCAGGTCGACAAGCTGCAGGCGAGAGCGACGACCGCATTGACGGCCGCGGACACGAACATCAAACCCGCCCAGACGAAACCGACGATCACGGCGACGTCGGGCGCGACCGCCCGTGCAATCTCCGGCAGATAGCGGTTGAGCCAACCCGCTTTGAGCATGACACAGCCGACGACCAGATAGATCACGCTCGGCTTGAACAGCACGAAGCGCGGGTCGTCGGTGAGAAGCGTCGCGGTGCCGGCCGCGACCACGAGAAACAGGCTCAGCCATTCCATGACGTGGATTGGCTTGCGCCGTACCATTTGAATCCCGATCTGGGTTGCGCCGAGCGCCATGCCGAGGCCCACCGACAGGATCACGTTGTGCGTCAGCAGAAACAGAGCGAGGAAGAACAGGGTCGACGCCAGATCGAGGAGCAGCAGCTTGGCGGCCTGGAGAAAATCTTTCATCGGTCGTTGAACTCCGTTGCCCTGTTCAGGACAGGCTGCCGGGATGCAAGGCAGGTGCGAACCGGTCGATCAGCGGAAGGATCAGCATCGGTTGCGCATTGAACAGAAAATGGGCGAGCCATGCCGGCGTGAGCGAACAGAACCGCAGCCGTAGCGCGAACAGGATGAAACCAAGGCCAACCATGACCACGCTCCAGACGAGGCCAAGGGGAATGACATGATTGGCTCCGAAGATCAGGCTGCCCGCGACAAGAAGCGCGGGATTGCCCCAGCCGGCGCGACGAAGCCAGGCAACGAGCAGCCCGCGATAGAGGATCTCCTCGCACAGCGGCGCGGTGATCACGAAGAGAAGGAGATAGATCGCTGCTGCGTGCGGCGCGTGGAAATCGACCCTGGCCTGTGTCGGGCCTCCCCCGCCGATCAGGCGAGACAGCAACTCGGTCATGGGGGGCGCGCCATACATCGCGATCAGGAACCCGGCCGCGCTCGCCGCCGCGGCGGGCCAGGTCAGTCTACGAAACACAAATACGTCGCGGCGCAGCCCGCGACGCGACGACCAGTGCCACACCGCCGCTACGTCGATCCAGCAGCCGGCGACGTAGGACAACATCCCGATGAGCTGGAGATCGGCTCTCGCCGGCATTTCCATGGGCAGCCCGCGAGTGGCTTGCCAGGCTGCGGTCGCCAGCACGCCGGCAGCCGTCAGAAGGAACGCCAGTCCGATCGGGGCCAGCACCATGGCGAGAACGAGCACGCCTTCGCGCCAGCCGCCGGTGAACCCGGCCTTCTCCCGGGAATTGAGGGTCGTGTGTGAGCGATCGGCCTCCGACAACGTCATTCTGCGCCTCGAACTGATCCGCCGCGCAGCCGGTTCAGTGGCGCGCCGGCCCGTGACGGCACAGCTAGGCTGATCCGGCGGCTTGAGGCCTATCGAATTTTGAAAACGAGGATCGAATTGTCAGATTGAACGGGCGCTTTCCGCCTCGCCCCGAGGCGGGTGCAGGGCCGCCGCCCGTCGGCGGAATTCGGTCGGCGTCAACCCGGTATCCGCCTTGAACGCGCGGTTGAACGGGGCGAGCGACTGAAAGCCGGCATCGAGCGCAATCGTCAGCACCGGAACGTCGGCCTGGCCGGCATCGGCAAGTGCCGCCTTGGCGTCGTCGAGCCGGTAGCGGTTGAGGAAGGCGTTGAAGTTCCGGTGGCCGAGCCCCTCATTGATCAGCGTCCGCAGCCGGTATTCCGGCACGCCGAGCCGGGCCGCCAGCAGGCCGATGGTCAGTCCTTCCTGCCGATAGGTCCGCTCGGTCGCCATGAGATGTTTGACACGATTGAGCGCCGCGCGGTCCGATGGCAGCAGGCCCGCGCGCGGCAAGGCGTCAGGCATCCGCCCGGCCCGACAGCTGCCAATGCCCGCGCCGGCAACGGCCGGCTGACTCTCCGGCGGAGAGAGCACCATCATCCAGATCGAGATCAGCGCGGAGGCGCCGAGCCCTAACGCGGCGGTCAGGCTGATGGACTTGAAGGGAATGGCGGCAAGGCCTGCGGACGCGCTCAGCACGATCTGGACGCTGATGCCGATGCTAAGCGCGATCAACAGCCGGCCCCGTCCGGTCATGATGGCCTTGTCCCAGCCCTTTGGAATCTGCGCCACCGCCAGCAAGGCAAATCCGATCGAGGCCAGCGCCAGCATGCGGCCGGACGGCGCCGCGAGCGAAGGCCAGCTGGTCCAGCCGTTATAGGTCACGAGGCCGGCGCCGGCCACAACGGCCCAGGCCGCCCCGTGCCAGGGCCGCAGCACAAAATCCGGCGCGAACACCGCGCACGCCCACAGCCAGAAGATGACCGGCGAGCCCATGGCAAGCGCGACGACAGGTGAATTCCACCCGAACGACCACATCGGGAAAAAGGGGGCGGTCGAAATCGCATAGGCGGCGCCGCCAACGCACATGGCCGCACCGAGGCTCGCCGCAGGTCGGGCCAGGGTCGAGCGCAGCAGGACCAGGCAAACCACGAGGAACAATCCGACCACCGCACCGCGGAGGCCGAGGTCAAGAGCCGTCAACGCCATGGCAGCCGTTCCTCGGGTTCAATGCAACCTCGACGTACAGCTGTTATAGCGCCCCGGCCGATCCGCATGAAAGGTTCATTTGCGACCGAACCGGCAGCCGTTGAAAATCGGATCCCGCCGCAAACGCCCTAGTGTTGCTATTCTGACACTTCATTCCGTCATTCCGGGGCGCCGCGTCAGCGGCGAACCCGGAATGACACCGAGCGAATCAAGCGTCTGGGTCACAACCCTAGCCCGCCGACAGCCGCTTGGCATTGGCGGCGACGCGCTCGCGATAGAGGCCGATGATGGCCGAGGGACTGGCGCCGGAAAGAAGCTGGGCGCCCGCCTGCAAGGCGGCAACGATCTTCTCCGTGACCATCAGGCAGGCCTCCTGTTCGGAATCCTGATCGCCTGCCGCGAATTTCTCCAGCCGCAGCCGGATCACCTCGCTCGCCTCCATCGCCAGCATCGCGCCGGCAAACCAGGGAAAGCTGTCATTGGCACCGGTCAGAACCGCATGCCGGTCGAGGGCGGAAAGGGAAGGCTCTTGCATGGCCATTGTCGCTCAAATTCTTTGATCGTAAGACAAACGAATACAGCTCAAATTTTAAGGTTCCCGCCGCGAAACGAAGCGGATTGTGCGCGTCGTGGAGACGTGGGGTTAACCAACCGCGTGGCCGGCTCCCCGAAGTCCGATGGGGATGGCGCGCCATCCCCATCAGTCGCGCTTAGATGCGCGCTTCCAGGATCAGGTTGAACGGCGTCTCGGTTGCGCGGCGGAAGCGGGAGAGCCCCGCCAGCCGCGCGACGTCGCGAAGCCTTGCCTCGCCGGCTTGCGCGCCGAGCGCGAGACCGACCTCCTGGTCCAGCGATGCCGGCGTGCAGATCATGGTCGAGGCGGCATAGTAGACGCGGCCGACCGGGTTGAGGTTGTCCTCGAGGCGGTCGTTGGCGAAGGGCTCCACCAGCATGCAGGTGCCGTCCGGCGCCAGCGTCTCGCGCACATGTTTGAGCGCCCCCACGGGATCGCCCATGTCGTGCAGGCAATCGAAGAAGCAGATCAGATCAAAACCCTTGCCCGGATAGGTCTTGGCCGATTGCACCTCGAAGGTGACGCGATCGGTCAGTCCCGCCTGCCTTGCCGCGAGCCGCGCGGCCGCGATGGAGCCTTCGTGATAGTCGAAGCCGAAGAAGCGGGATTTCGGAAAGGCCTCGGCCATCAGCCGCGTCGACACGCCATGGCCGCAGCCGATATCGGCCACCATGGCGCCGCGCTCCAGCTTTTCCACGACGCCGTCAAGCGCAGGCAACCATTCCTGCACGAGGTGGTGCTTGTAGCCGGCTCGGAAGAAGCGCGCGGTGCCGCAGAACAGGCATTCGCTGCGCCGATTCCAGCCGACCCCCTTGCCGCTCCTGAACGCTTCCGAGATCTTCGGCTCGTCCAGAAACGTCGCGGCGACCAGATTGCCGATTGCGCCCATGAAGACGGGGCTGTCCTCATCGGCCAGCGCAAGTGCCTGCTCGGGCTGCATCGAGAATGTCCTGGTCTTCGCATCATAGTCGACATAGCCGGATGCGGCCTGTGTCGCGAGCCACTCACGGACGTAGCGCTCGACAGTGCCGGTCGCCTCTGCGAGCTCCGCCGAACTCATCGGACCTTTCTCGGCGAGCACCCGATAGAGCCCCAGCTTGTCGCCGACCAATATCAGCGACGCATTCAGGGCGGCTCCCAGGTCGCCCACCATCTTTCCCATGAATGCATTCAATTTATCGGTATCAATATTCATTGATGCTCTCCATCACTTGCCGCCCCGCCGCACAGGGTGATGGTGGACCGGTTGCTCTGCATGACGATTTCGTCGATCAAGAATTGCGTTACATATGTAACGATCAGGCTGTTCCTGCGGGATCGAGGCCCGACGCAGCGCATATTCGTGACTTGACTTGACGCGCAGAACCAGGCCGAGACCACCCGGCTTGTTCCGGGCGCACAGGACTATTCCGAAAATCGCCACCATTCGCCTCGAGCATCGACCACGTCAGGGACGTCGCGATCCCACGATCAGAACCGGCAGCAGCGGAGCATCGAGACCATGCGCACCATCACGCTCGAAGAGCATTTCGCGACGCCGGCCTTTCTGGATGGCCCCGGCCGCGACCTCAGGGACCAGGCGCGTCAGATCGGCAGCCGTGCCGAGCGGCTGATGCGCGATCTCAACGACCTTGGCGAAGGACGGATCGCGCAGATGGATGCCGCCGGCATCGACATGCAGGTGCTCTCGCTGACCGCGCCCGGTGTCGAGCAGGCGGACGCCGCCGAGGCCGCGGCGCTGGCGCGCGAGACCAATGACGCGCTGGCCGAGGCGATCAGGAGGCATCCGACCAGACTGTCCGGCTTCGCCGCGCTGCCGATTGCGACGCCGGATCAGGCGGCCAGGGAGCTCGAGCATCGCTGCCGCAAGCAGGCCTTCGCGGGCGCCGTGATCAACGGCCACCAGCGCGGCCGCTATCTCGACGACAAGTTCTTCTGGCCGGTGCTGGAGGCCGCCGAGGCGCTCGGCGCGCCAATCTATCTGCATCCGACCAGGCCGCCCAAGCCGGTGATCGAAGCCTCATTCGGCGGCTTCGCGCCGCTCGTGACCGAGATGCTGGCGGGCCCCGGCTTCGGCTGGCACATCGAAACCGCGGTGCATGTGCTGCGCATGGTGCTGGGCGGCGTCTTCGACCGCTTCCCGGGCTTGCAGATCGTGATCGGCCACATGGGCGAAGGCCTGCCCTTCTTCATGCAGCGCGTCGACGTGATGCCGGTCGAATTGACCGGGCTCAAGCGCCCGGTCAGCGACTATCTGCGCGACAACCTGCACTACACGTTCGCCGGCTTCAATTTCCCGCCGACCTTTCTCGACCTGCTGCTCGAGGTCGGCGTCAGCCGCATCATGTTCTCCGCCGACTACCCCTACGGCTCGATGGCCAAGGCCCGCGCCTTCCTGGACCAGATCCCGGTCTCCGCGGCGGACCGCGAGCGGATCGCGCATGGCAATGCGGAGCGGTTGTTCAAGCTCTAGTGTTGTGACCCAGACGCTTGATCCACTCGGTGTCATTCCGGGGCGCCCGAAGGGCGAACCCGGAATCTCGGGCCGCAACCTCGAGATTCTCAGGTGCGCAATTGCGCACCGTAGTTCGCCGCTGACGCGGCGCCCCGGAATGACGGAACGAAGTGTCAGAGTCGCAACACGAGCGACGCAGAAATCCAAACCATCTGAAGAGGTTGACGGTCCCGCCACAATTTATGCGTGCTTTTCCATAAAGCCTTAACAGGTAAATTGTTACTGATGGCGATCACCTCCCGCCGAAGGTCCGCCATATGCGCCATCTCAGTGTCTACAACCGCTTCGCGATGATCATCGCGGTTCTGACCGTTGTCTTTGTCGCGGCACTGGCCGCGCAAGTCATGATCCTGCGCAACACCGTCATCGAGGAACGCCGGACCAAGGTCTACGACCTGGTCGAAGCCGCCAAGAAGATCCTGGCGAACTACGACGCGAAAGCCAAGGCCGGCAAGATCTCGGCGGCGGAGGCCCGGCAGCTTGCCTTCGATGCGATCGGCGCGATGCGCTGGGGCAAGTCCGCGGATTATCTCGGCATCTACGGCGCCGGCAGCACCAATGCCGGCGTCACCTATGTGCACGCCAACCCGAAATACATCAATGTCAACCGCTGGGACTACAAGGACAATCAGGGCCAGCTGCTGATCCAGAACATCGTCGGCAAGGCCCGCAGCGGCGGCGGCTTTCTCGAATACCAGGTGCCGAAGGCAACCGGCGGTCCCGAGTTGCCGAAGCTCACCTATGCCGACGGCTATGGCGAAGGCGAGAACCTGCTCGCAATCCAGGCCGGCGTCTATACCGACGACATCAACGCGGTCGTGTTCGAGCGCGCGATCTGGATCGCCGGGGGCGGGCTCGTCGGACTGCTCGTTGCCGGATTGGCTGCCTTCGCGCTCGGCCGCGGCCTGGTCCGTCCGCTCGGCACAATCTCCAGCGTCATGGACGATCTCGCCAAGGGTGACCTGAAGGTCGAGGTCCCCTTCGTCGGGCACAAGAACGAGATCGGCCACATCGCGCGCAGCCTCGCCGTCTTCAAGGACCGGCTGATCGAGGCCGAGCGTCTCCGTGTCGACCGCGAGGAGGCGGCAGCGCGTGCGATGGCGGAGCGGAAATCGGCGATGAACAGGATCGCCGACGAATTCGAGAAGAGTGTGGGCAGCATCGTCGCCGGGGCCGCTTCGGCCGCCACCGAGATGCAGCGCTCGGCGCAATCGCTCTCCTCGATCGCGAAGGAGACCTCGCGGCAGAGCACCACCGTCGCCGCAGCCGCGGAGCAGACCACGGCGAATGTGCAGACCGTGGCGTCGGCGACCGAGGAGCTTTCCACATCCGGCCAGGAAATCTCGCGCCAGATCGCCCACTCGGCATCGATCGCGCAAAGCGCCGTTGCTCAGGCCAACCGCACCAACACCATGGTGGAAGGGCTGTTGAAGGCGACGCAAAAGATCGGCGAGGTGATGGGGCTCATTCAGAGCATCGCCGGACAGACCAACCTCCTCGCCCTGAACGCGACCATCGAGGCCGCGCGGGCCGGCGAGGCCGGCAGGGGCTTTGCCGTGGTGGCGAGCGAGGTGAAGGCGCTGTCGACCCAGACCGCGAAGGCGACCGAGGAGATCGCCGATCAGATCCAGTCGATCCGCGACGCCACCGGGGAAACGGCCGAGGCGATCCGCGAGATCGGGGCCACCATCGGCCAGATCGACGAGATCGCCACCAGCATCGCCGCCGCCGTGGAGCAGCAGGACGGATCGACCAAGGAGATTGCCCGCAACGTCCAGCAGGCCGCGCAGGGCACGCAGGGCGTCATGAAAAACATCGCCGACGTCACGCGCGCATCGGGCCAGGTGGGCAGTGCCGCCGAGCTCGTGCTCGACTCCGCCGGCGAGCTCACGAAGCAGTCCGAGCGCCTGAAGCGGGAGGTCGAGAGCTTCCTCGGGACAGTTCGCGCGGCGTAGCTTTGCCTCGGGTGCGTCTGCCGGCCGGCGCCGTGCCAAGGCGGCTGCCGCCCCTATGATCGAACGACGCCGGCCCGCTCGGCGCAGCCCGGAGCTCGCCGGCGTCTAGTGTCGCTGCCCTGACACTTCATTCCGTCATTCCGGGACGCCGCGTCAGCGGCGAACTACGGTGCGCAATTGCGCACCTGAGAATCTCGAGATTGCGGCGCGAGATTTCCGGGTTCGCCCTTCGGGCGCCCCGGAATGACACCGAGTGAATCAAACGTCTGGGTCACAACACTAGCGGAACAGTCGATCGACGCGAAACGAATAGCCCAGCCCTACGACATAGCTGGGTGAGTTGCGGTTGAGGCCGAATGCGACGTGCATATCGAGCTGCTGCATCGGGGTCAGATGGTAGAGCATGCCGGAGTTCAAGAGCTGGCTTGAGCTGCCTCCGTCCGGGTAGTCCCCGACATATTCGGTAAAGACGCTCATCCTGTCGGTCAGCTTCTTCTCGATCACGAACGTCGCCTCGGTGATCCGCTTGCCCGCGAACTCGGCGGGCCGAAAAAACTCGGTCAACATGCCGCTGAGGCCCCAGCCCTCCCGAAGCTCCCACGACCACGGCAATTGCAGGTAGGGCTGCGCACCGCGTCCGGCGATGTCGGATGCGCCGGTCGGGAGCGCGACGCCGGCCGTCACTGACAGATCGATCTTCCCCGGCAGCGGGCTGATCTGCCATTTCACGGCGGGAGCGACATCCGAGAAGCCGGACTGTCCCGGCGCTCTGACATTGGCGACATAGGTCGGGAGGTCGACCAGCACCTCCAGGCATGGCGCGATGCCAAGCCGCCAACGGCTGTTGGTGCCGTCGACGGTGCGGCCGCCATCCTTTGCACTCAGGTTGATCCCGTTCTCGCTCTGAAAGCTGCCGACGGGTATGACGATGCTGGAGTTCGTCACATCGGGCCGGTCGGTTGCGATCTCATCGCCCGGCTGCGGGCAGCTCTCGGCCCGCGCTCCGGAGGCGGCCAGCGTCAGAGATGCGACGAGAAGGCGTCCGCACCAGGACGGATTTGCCGCGAACAGCTTCGCAAGCCCAAATTGAGGCAAACTCACACGCGCCGCGCTCCCGGACTGGAGCGTCCCCTTCCAAAACCATTGCAGTTGCGAGATCGGCCGTGGCCGCGATTATTCCCGCAAAATCTCGCTCGACGGATCAAAGACGTTTTCCAGTCTGAATTTCCAGATATAATTCAAAAACAAAGGTCGTGTGAAGGCGGCTCGCCATGACCGCTCGTGATCCGAACTGGTCCAGCAAAGTCTCCGCGATGACGTGCGTTCTGTTGCTCATCGCATGTGCGCCATCAAGTGCCTTGGCGCGCGGGAGCGGACTGCACGACGCGCCATGGAATCCGGAGCATATCGACAGGCTTCCGCCGGAAGTGCGCGATGCCGTCCTTCGGATGTGCAGGGTCAAGCCGGACGCGGCGCACTACTTTGCGACCTATCTCGACCACGCGAAAATCATCAGACTGCATTTCGAAAGCTTCAATTGCGAAGGCAGGCAAATCTATCGCGACGCCGGCCTCTGTCTCCACGAGGAGTTCACGCTGTCGGGTGCCCACTACCGGCAGACGAGAAGCTACTACGACAGATGCAACGACTGAGCCGCGGACTTCGACTGCCTCCCTGATCCCTGCCGCAAGGAACTCTGATCAATTCTGGCGCTGCGCGCTTTGCGAGCCGTTGACATCGGAGGTGGCAAGCGGTTTATTTGAGTCACGGGGGCTTGCGATCCCCCCGCGAGGCGACATGCCCAAGAATCGCGTCCTGTTTTTGAAAGGGCGCAGCATGTCTTCTTATACCTCGATATCCCCCGAGAAACTGTCTCGACTGATTGGCACGGCCTTCACGCCTGTTCTGGTCGATGTTCGCCTCGATGATGACTTCACCGCCGACCCACGCCTGATCCCGGGCGCGAGGAGACGGTCGCATCGCGATGTTGAGGACTGGGCGCCTGATCTCGCCGGGCGCTCCGTCGTCGTCATTTGCCAGAAGGGGCAGAAGCTCAGCGAAGGGACGGCTGCCTGGCTTCGCCACGGCAATATCGCGGCCGAAACACTTGAGGGCGGCTATGCCGCCTGGAAGCAGGCGGGGCTGCCAACCGTTCCCGCGGACAGGATTCCGCAGCGCGACGGACGCGGCCGCACCGTCTGGGTCACGCGAGAACGGCCGAAGATCGATCGCATCGCCTGCCCCTGGCTGATCCGCCGCTTCGTGGATCCAACCGCTGTTTTTCTCTTTGTCGCGTCGGCGGAAGTCGAGATGGTCGCCGAGCGCTTCAACGCGGCCCCGTTCGACATCGAAAATGTATTCTGGAGCCATCGCGGCGAGCTCTGCACATTCGACGTGATGGTGAAGGAATTCGGCCTGTCGACGCCGGCACTGGAGCGACTCGCGACCATGGTGCGCGCAGCCGATACCGCCCGGCTCGATCTTTCACCCGAAGCGCCGGGCCTGCTCGCGGCGTCGCTTGGACTGTCGCGGATGTATGACGACGATCTCAAGCAGTTGGACGCGGGCCTGCTGCTCTACGACGCGTTCTACCGCTGGTGCCGCGACGCGACCAAGGAGACGCACAACTGGCCGACCAACAAAGTGAAGCCGTGAGCACGCTTATTCAGTCGTCGTTTATCGCAACCTTTGCGGCAATCATCGCAGTCGCGAGCCTGCCGCCTGCAGCCGCCGACGATTCAATCGGCCCCGCGAATGGTTCCGGTGCCGCGGAGACCATCGGCCTCCTCCCCTCGCCCAAGCCGGAGACCTTTCGCGGCGTCGTTAGCAACGTCGACCAAAGGAACGACACGATCAGGATCATCCGACGATCGTCTGACAAACCGGAAGACCTCAACCATCGTCGGGCTTACAAGACAGTAAGTCTCGGCGAAATCGATGCCAGCCGTTTGCAGCACAGCGAAGGAGACGCAACAATGCGCAACACTTTATGGATTACGGCTTCCGTCCTGCTGGCGCTTCTCGCAGCAGGCGCCACTGCGCCGAAGACCGACTGGCAAGTCCTTTCGGGGTCGTTTGTCCCCGCCGCGCACGCACAGGATCTCGACTGGCAAAAAGTCGATGAGATTCTTGCAAGAAAACCGGCGGTGTCCAGTGACGTTCACCGCTACGGATTCCCGCGCACCGATCTTTCCGTGACGCTCGACGGGGTCACGATCAAGCCGGCCCTGGCGCTCGGCGGCTGGATCGCGTTCAAACCCGCGCATGGCAACGCCATGATCATGGGCGACCTCGTGCTCCTGGAGTCCGAGATCAATCCGGTCATGCTCAAGATGATCGCGAATGGAATCGAAATCACCGCCGTGCACAACCACCTGCTGCGCGCGAACCCCGCGACTTTCTACATGCATGTCGCCGGACATGGCGATCCTGTAACAATGGCGACCGCCATTCGCGATGCACTCGCCGAGAGCAAGACGCCGCTGACGGTTGCGGCCTCGACGACCCCGCCGCCTGCGGTCGATCTCGACACCGCGCAGCTCGATCAGATCATCGGCGTCAAGGGTCAAGCCAACGGCGGGGTCTACCAATTCAACGTACCGCGCCGTGATGCGGTTACGGAAGATGGAATGCAGTTGACGCCGGTCGGAGCGATGGGCCTTGCGATTGGCATCAACTTCCAGCCGACCGGCGGCGGCAAGGCCGCCATCACAGGCGATTTCGTATTGACCAGTGATGAGGTCAACCCGGTCATCGCTGCGCTGCGCGCCAACGGCATCGAGGTCACTGCGCTTCACAGCCACATGCTCGACGAGCAGCCACGGCTGTTCTTCATGCACTTCTGGGCGAACGACGACGCTATCAAGCTCGCCAAGGGACTGCGCGCTGCGCTCGACAAGACGGCGAGTACGAAGAGCTGAGCTTGTCGAAAATCGCCATGACTTGACCGCCATGACTTGACCGCCATGACTTGGGGGACGCACAATGACGACGAAAGTTGAGCCCGGACGGATCACCGAGTTGGTGCGCTATTTCCTGCGGCTCGGCTTTCTCGGCTTTGGCGGTCCGGTTGCGCTGGTCGGCCAGATGGAACGCGAGCTCGTCAATGAGCGCCAATGGCTCGGCAAGGAGCAGATGCGCGAGGCGGTCGCCGTCTGCCAGTCGCTTCCCGGCCCGCTCGCAATCCAGGTCGGAATCTACATCGCCTATCTGCGCGGCGGCTTCTGGGGTGCGTGGGCCGGCGGCTGGGCGTTCATCCTGCCGAATTTCGCGATCGTCGCAGCGCTTGGTGCGCTTTACGTCCATCTCGGCGATCTGCAGCCGGTCACCGCCATTTTCTATGGCGTGAGCCCCGCGGTGATCGCGTTGATCCTGCATTCCTGCTACCGGCTTGCCAGGCTCGGCATGGAGGACCGGCTGCAATGGGCAATCGCGGCGGCCTGCCTGATCGTGACGGTGATCCTGCAGGCCGAGGTGGCGCTGCTCTTCATCGGAGCCGGCATCGTCGGCATTCTCTATTACGGCAACCTCGTCAGGCGGACGCCGGCCGTGCTCCCGGCCGTCGTGCCGCCGGTGCTCGCCCAGCTGGCACCGACATCGACCGGCGCGGTTTCGACGCCCATCCTGGGCAAGCTGCTCTTGTTTTTCCTCAAGGCCGGCTCGCTGACTTTTGGAAGCGGCCTCGTCATCGTGCCTTTCCTCCAGCAGGGACTGGTGCAGCAATTCGGCTGGCTCGACCAGCGTCAGTTCCTGATTGCGGTCGCGATCGGAATGATCAGCCCGGGACCGGTGGTGATCACCGCGACATTCGTCGGCTATCTCGTTGCCGGCTTCTGGGGCTCCCTCGTCTCGACCATCGGCATCTTCCTGCCGTCGTTCCTGTTTGTGCTGATCGCCGCGCCTCTGCTGGCGCGGCATCGCGGCAATCCCAACGTGCAGGGCTTCATCAAGGGTGCCTATGCCGCAGCGATCGGAACGATTCTGGGCGCCTGCATCCTGCTGGGCCGCATCGCAATCGGCGACTGGCTCACGGGGCTGATCGGCGCGCTATCGCTGGCCTTGCTGTTCCGCTGGAAGGTCAGTAACCCGCTCCTGATCGCCGCCACCGCCGCAACAGGGCTGATCGCATATCCGTGGCTGCAGCCCACTTGGGTGATGGTGCACTAGCGGCGGCAGCGGACAGCGCGCGGCATCGAGCTCACCGCGCCGCTTTTGGAAGCGTCAGCGCGCCGTGTCGCAGGCTTTCGCGCTGCCACTCTGGCCGGTCGTCCGATCACTTTCCGGTTAACCCCGAGGATGGGCAGACGCGCCCGGCTTGGCCTGGTCGGCGGCGTTGTCCAGCGGGGTCTGTTGCACGAGCAACCCGCGCCCCTGCGCGAGCAAAGGAAATTCACCAATTCCATCAAGCTGATTTGGCCTGTCCAGCCCTTCGCGCAAAAATATTCCGCTTTCGTTTTTCCGAAAATCGTGATTGATTGTCCCCACTCCGCACCGACTTGAAGGGGCGTATCGCGATCGTCACGAACGTGGAGCGGAAGGCGGCGGACGCACGCCGTGCTGACTGACGAGCGGCATGGATGCGGACGGCGAAGCCGTGTGGTCCTGGCGCGCCCATGCAGGCGCCAAGCTCGCGCGAAGCTCCAAAGGCTTTGCGGGAATGACGGTGGCAAACGCTGGTTCACCGGGGAGAGCGCGGAATAAGCCGTAAACCGCTGCGCAGGGAAGGCCGGGCTGATCCCGCTGTACCTGTGGTCAACGCGCGCTCGCGCAAATTTTCTTGCGCGGGGGCCCCGGGTGCATGCGGCCACCCGGCCTTCCCTGCACCCTCTGTCTTCGGAGTGTGACACAAGATGCAAAGCTCGGGCGAAATCCTGTCGCGAGAATGTGGACCCATGTCTCTCACAACGTCATTGCGAGGAGCGAAGCGACGCGGCAATCCAGAGCCGCATGCGTGGCTCTGGATTGCCGCGCTTCGCTCGCAATGACGGCGTGCGTTAAACTCGCACGCAATTCCTGGGAGACGATACCGCCTTGGGCTTCCTGTTCGTCCTTATTGTCGGCCTTCTCGCCGGTACCATCTCCGGCATCGTCGGCACCGGCTCATCCATCATGCTGATGCCGGTTCTGGTCTATCAGTACGGCCCGAAGCAGGCGGTGCCGATCATGGCGGTCGCGGCCGTGATGGCGAACTTGTCCCGCATCCTCGCCTGGTGGCGCGAGGTCGACTGGCGTGCGTGCGCCGCCTATTCGGCATCCGGCGTTCCCGCCGCAGCGCTCGGCGCGCGCACGCTGCTGGCGCTGCCCTCACATGCGGTCGACGTCGCAATCGGGTTGTTCCTGATCGCCATGGTGCCGGTCCGCCATGTGCTGGCCCGGCACCAGCTGAAAACGCGGCTCTGGCATCTGGCGGTCGGCGGCGCGCTGATCGGCTATCTCACCGGTGTCGTGGTCTCGACCGGCCCGCTCAGCGTGCCGCTGTTTCTGTTCTACGGCCTCGCCAAGGGCGCGTTCCTCGCCACCGAAGCCGCGAGCTCGCTCGGGCTCTATGTCAGCAAATCCGTGACCTTCGAGCGCTTCGGCGCGCTGACGCCCGACGTCGCGCTCAAGGGCCTGATCGCCGGCGCCTCGCTGATGTCGGGGGCTTTCATCGCCAAGCGCTTCGTGCTGCACATGAAGCCCGATGTGTTTCGGCTGGTGATGGACGCCATCATGCTCGCAGCCGGCCTGTCGATGCTGTGGACCGCGGCGACCTCGTAAGTGATCTCGCTCACACGGCGCATGATCGGGCTGAACCCAAACGGGCGACGGCGCTACCCACTAGGCACACCGCGCCCGATGTCTAGGGGCTGCGGACGCACGCCTGACCTGGCTTTTCAATGATATCAAAGAGTTTCACGACCATGAATTTGATCACCAAGGGAACGATCGTTGCCGCCGTCATCGCGCTCGCCGCCCTGCTCGTGCTCGGCGGCAGCTGGTACACCGTCGATCAGACCGAGCGCGGCGTGCTGCTGCGCAATGGCGCCGTGATCGGCACGGCGCAGCCGGGACTCGGCTTCAAATTGCCGCTGTTCGATAGCGTCGAGAAGGTCAGCGTCAAGACGGTGACCTACACCTGGGACAAGATGAACTCCTATTCCTTCGATCAGCAGCCAGCCGACCTCAAGATCAGCGTGACCTTGCGCGTGCCGCCCGAGAAGGTCGCAGACCTCTACAGCAAGTTCGGCACGATCGATTCCGCGGTCAACCAGGTCGTGAGCCCGGTGGTCAACCAGCAGGTCAAGGTGGTGTTCGGCCGCTACACCGCGGTGAAGGCGATCCAGGATCGCGGCAACCTCAACAATTCGATCCGCGATGCGGTCGTGGACACGCTCAAGCACGACCCGATGGTCGTGATCGAAAGCGTCCAGCTCGAGAACATCGAGTTCTCGGCCAACTACCTGCATTCGATCGAGCAGCGCATGCTGGCCGAGGTCGAGGTGCAGAAGCTGCAGCAGAACGCCGAGCGCGAGAAGGTGCAGGCCCAGATCACGGTGACGCAGGCGACCGCGAAAGCCGACGCCATCCGCGCCGAGGCGCAGGCCAACGCAGACGCCGAGCGGCTGAGCGGCGAAGCCAAGGCTGCCAACATCCGCGTCACCGGCGAGGCCCAGGCCGCGGCCATCGAAGCCCGCGGCAGGGCGCTCGGCAACAACCCCAATCTGGTGACGCTGGTGCAGGCCGAGCGCTGGAACGGCGTGCTGCCGACCACCATGGTGCCCGGCTCGAGCGTGCCCTTCGTGTCGGTGAAATGAAATAGTGTGCCGCGCGGGACAGTGTTGCAGCCGATGAGGTCCGGGATCGTTATCCTCGGACCTCATCGCGCCGTGATTCGCATTTTTGAGGCGGCGCGCCCGCTCCAAAGCTGCTAACTCAGCCCGCATGGCCAAATCCACCCTCTCCTTCGTCTGCCAGAATTGCGGCGCGGCGTACAACCGCTGGCAGGGCAAATGCGACGCCTGCGGCGAGTGGAACACGCTCGCCGAGGAGGACTCCACCGGCTCCGTCCCGGTCTCCATTCGCAGCAAGCGCAAGGGCCGCACCTTCCAGCTGGAGAGCCTGAGCGGCAAGAGCCACGACGCTCCGCGCCTGCCCTCCGGCATGGCCGAGCTCGACCGCGTCACCGGCGGCGGCTTCGTCCGCGGCTCCGTGCTGCTGGTCGGCGGCGATCCCGGCATCGGCAAGTCGACGCTGCTGACGCAAGCCACCAGCCTGCTCGCGCGTGCCGGGCACCGCGCGGTGTACATCTCGGGCGAAGAGGCGATCGCCCAGGTGCGGCTGCGCGCCGAACGGCTCGGGCTGTCCGATGCGCCGGTGCAGCTCGCATCCGAAACCTCGGTCGAGGACATCGTCTCCACCCTGTCCGAGGGCGCGGTGCCCCGGCTGATCGTGATCGACTCCATCCAGACCATGTGGACGGACACGGTGGAATCCGCGCCCGGCACGGTGACCCAGGTGCGCGCCTCGGCACAGGCACTGATACGGTTTGCCAAGAAGACGGGCGCGGCGATCATCCTGGTCGGCCACGTCACCAAGGACGGCCAGATCGCCGGTCCCCGCGTGGTCGAGCACATGGTCGATGCGGTGATGTCGTTCGAGGGCGAAGGCTCGCAGCAGTTCCGCATTCTGCGTGCGGTGAAGAACCGGTTCGGGCCGACCGACGAGATCGGCGTGTTCGAGATGACCGGCTTGGGCCTGCGCGAGGTCACCAACCCTTCGGAGCTGTTCCTGTCCGAGCGCGATCTCGGCAGCCCCGGCACGGCGGTGTTTGCAGGCATCGAGGGCACCCGGCCGGTGCTGGTCGAACTGCAGGCGCTCGTTGCGCCGACCTCGCTCGGCACCCCGCGGCGCGCCGTGGTGGGCTGGGATCCGAGCCGGCTGTCGATGGTGCTTGCGGTGCTGGAGGCGCATTGCGGCGTGAAGCTGTCCGGCCACGACGTCTATCTCAATGTCGCCGGCGGCCTGCGCATCCAGGAACCTGCGGCCGACCTCGCCGCGGCCGCCGCGCTGGTCTCCTCCCTCGTCAACGCACCACTGCCGACGGATGCGGTCTATTTCGGCGAAATCTCGCTGTCCGGGGCGGTCCGCCCGGTGGCCCAGACCGCGGCGAGGCTCAAGGAGGCCGCGAAGCTCGGTTTCGGCCGCGCCGTCCTGCCGGAGACGGCCCGCGGCGATGCGAGCGGGGATGCCGGCCTCAATCTGACCAGCGTCGGCGGCTTGAGCACGCTGGTTGCCGACATCGCCGCACGGGGCACCCGCAAGCCGCAGCGGGAGGCAGGAAACGGCGAGAGGAGCGGCGAAAGGAACATTGAGAAAAATGCCACACCGGCCAGATTCCGCCGCCAGGACAGTTGAAGACGGCCATGTGGGGCGTGACCTCGGCCTCCCCCGCCGCTATACATCCGCCGCGTGAGGCGACTTTGAAATTAAGGTGAATGTCGCATTGCCCGGCCTTGCGGGACAAGGCAATTTGGCTTCTCACCTGAGGCCAGTACTGAAGGCGCCGATTCGGACCCGCTTCCGATGATCTTGGACCTCATTTTGGACCTGCGAGCCACCTGACCAGCCGATGCCGATAACGATTCTCGACCTCATCCTGCTCGGCGTGATGCTGATTTCCGGGCTGCTCGCGATGGTTCGCGGCTTCATGCGCGAGATCCTGTCCATCGCGGCCTGGGGCGCGGCGGCGGTGGTAACGCTTTATTCATTCCAGAAGCTGCTGCCGACCGCCAAGACCTATTTCACCAACGATACGGTGGCCGCGGTGGTCGTCGTGGCCGGCGTGTTCCTGGGCACCCTGATCGTGGTCTCCGTGATCACGGTCCGGATCTCCGACATGATCCTGGATTCGCGAATCGGCGCGCTCGACCGTACCCTGGGGTTCCTGTTCGGGCTGGGCCGGGGCCTGCTGATCGTGGTGGTCGCCTTCATGTTTTTCACCTGGCTGGTCCCCGACAAGCAGCGGCCGGACTGGGTCAGCTCGGCAAAATCAAGGGTGGTCCTGCAAGGAACGGGGGATTGGCTGATGTCGCTCTTGCCTGACGACCCCGAGAACACCATCTTAAAGCGGTTCAAGAAACCCAAGCCCGAGGACGAGCAGACCGACGCCGACCAGCCCCCTGCGGCCGGTAGCGAAGGATATACCAAACCTGCGCGCGACAGCCTTAAGAAGCTGATCGAGAAACCTGCGGCACACTAACCCTGGACCTGTGACCAGGGTTGGTAACTTGAGCTAAAGGCTTTTGTGGCCAGAAGCTCTTGGACCCCCGGCTCTCCCGGATTCGGAGCCCGGGCCAAAAGAGAGGCGAAATGGACGAGACACGAGGCCTAGACCAGGACGCTCACCATCCCCTCCACCCAGGTCCTGTCGAGCATCAGCTTCAGGACGATCTCGAAGGCGACACGCTGCGCGAAGAGTGCGGCGTGTTCGGCATTTTTGGGCACCCCTCGGCCGCCGCCATCACCGCACTCGGGCTCCACGCCCTGCAGCACCGCGGCCAGGAGGCCGCCGGCATCGTCTCGTTCGACGGCAGCCGCTTCCACAGCGAACGCCGCCTCGGCCTGGTCGGCGACACCTTCTCCCGCCGCGAGGTGATCGAGCGCCTGCCGGGCTCCGCCGCCGTCGGCCATGTCCGCTATTCCACCACCGGCGCGACCATCCTGCGCAACGTGCAGCCGCTGTTCGCCGAGCTCAACGCCGGCGGCTTCGCGGTCGGCCATAACGGCAACCTCACCAACGGCCTGACGCTGCGGCGCGAGCTGGTGCGCGGCGGCACCGTGATGCAGTCGACCACCGACACCGAGGTGATCCTGCATCTGGTGGCGCAATCGCGCCGCCCGCGCTTTGTCGACCGCTTCATCGAGGCGCTGCGCGCGCTCGAAGGCGCCTATTCGCTGGTGGCGCTGACCAACAAGAAGCTGATCGGCGCGCGCGATCCGCTCGGCATCCGCCCGCTGGTGCTGGGCGAGCTCGACGGCTGCCCGATCCTGTGCTCGGAGACCTGCGCGCTCGACATCATCGGCGCCAAGTTCGTCCGCGACATCGAGCCCGGCGAAGTCGTCATCTTCGACGAGCAGGGCGCACATACCCACAAGCCGTTCCCGCCGAAACCGCCGCGGCCGTGCATCTTCGAATACATCTATTTCTCCCGGCCCGACTCCATCGTTCATGGCCGCTCGGTCTACGAGGTGCGCAAGGGCTTCGGCGCGCAACTGGCCCGCGAGAGCCATGTCGACATCGACGTGGTGGTACCGGTGCCGGATTCCGGCGTGCCGGCGGCGGTCGGCTACAGCCAGGTTTCAGGCGTGCCGTTCGAGCTCGGCATCATCCGCAACCACTATGTGGGCCGCACCTTCATCCAGCCGACGCAGGCGATCCGCGAATCCGGCGTGAAGATGAAGCATTCCGCCAACCGCGCCGCGATCGAGGGCAAGCGCATCCTGCTGATCGACGACTCGCTGGTGCGCGGCACCACGTCGAAGAAGATCGTGCGCATGATGCGCGATGCAGGCGCCCGCGAGGTGCATTTCCGCCTCGCCTCGCCGCCGATCCTCTATCCCGACTATTACGGCATCGACCTGCCCGACCGCGGCGGCCTGCTCGCGGCCACCCATTCGCTGGAGCAGATGCGCGAGCTCATCGGGGCGGACTCGCTGGCCTTTCTTTCCATCGACGGCATGTACCGCGCGATGGGCTATCAGGGCCGCGATCCCGCAAACCCGAAATTCGCCGATCATTGCTTCACCGGCGACTATCCGACCCATCTCACCGACCAGGCCCAGGTCGAGCCGGCCCCGCGGCAGCTCTCGCTGCTGGCGGAAGCGAGCTGACGCGAGGCGAGCTGACCAACGGCTTCTTTGACCGCTTTTTCCGTCACGGCCGGGCTTGTCCCGGCCATCCACGTCTGTAAAACCCGCAGGCCTAAGACGTGGAAACGACGCCCATGACCCAGCCCCTCGCCTCCCGCATTGCCCTCGTCACCGGCGCCTCGCGCGGCATCGGCTATGCGACCGCACGCGCGCTGGCGAATGCGGGCGCACATATCATCGCCGTCGCGCGCACCCAGGCCGGCCTCGAGGAGCTCGATGACGAGATCCGGAAGGACGGCGGCACGGCAACGCTCGTGCCGCTCAGCCTGACCGATTTCGACGGCGTCGCGCGCCTCGGCGCAGCACTCCACGAGCGTCACGGCAAGCTTGATATCCTCGTCGGCAATGCGGCCGTTGCCAGCACGTCCTCGCCGCTCGGGCATATCGAGCTCAAGACGTGGACCGACATGATGGCCATCAACGCCACCGCCAATTTCCAGCTGATCCGCTGCATGGAGCCGCTCTTGAAGCAGTCGGATGCAGGCCGCGCCGTCTTCCTCACCTCGGGCGCGGCGAGCAAGGCGCTCGCCTATTGGGGTCCGTATGCCGCATCGAAAGCCGCGCTGGACACGCTGGTGCGGGTGTGGGCCAACGAGACCGCGAGCACCAATCTGCGCGTCAACCTGTTCAGCCCGGGGCCGATCCGCACCCGCATGCGCGCCCAGGTGTTTCCCGGCGAAGATCCGATGACGCTCGACACCCCCGACCAGGTCGCCGAATTCATCCTGCCGATGTGCCGGCCGGACTGGACCGAAACCGGAAAGCTCTATGATTACAAGGCGCGCAAGCTGCTGAGCTTTCATCCGCCGGCGTGACGCCCCCTCCGCCGAATATTTGACTCCGGCGCTGCCTCCCTATTCACTGCGCAGCCAAGCGGCTGAAGCCGCGCACAAGAACACGGGAGGCATCATGACGCCGGCGCGAATCTGCAAGATGCGGCTGCACGCATTTGCTCGCTTCACGAGACGCCTGTCGCTCACCTTGCTGGCCGCCTTGTCGATCGCCTCCACGCTGCCGAACCCTGCCTCCGCCGGCGACATTCCAACCTTCGCCGTCGATCCCTCCTGGCCAAAGCCGCTGCCGAACAACTGGATCCTCGGCCAGGTCGGCGGCATTACCGTCGACTGGCAGGGGCACATCTGGGCGATCCAGCGGCCTCGCTCGCTGACCGACGACGAGAAAGGCGCCACCCTCAATCCGCCGCGCTCGAAATGCTGCATGCCGGCGCCACCGGTGCTCGAGTTCGATGTCGACGGCAATCTGTTGCGCGCCTGGGGTGGTCCGGGCGACGGCTATGAATGGGTCGGCCGCGAGCATGGCATCGAGGTCGACGAACGTGGCTTTGTCTGGATCGGCGGCAACGCCGAGAACGACAACGCACTCCTGAAATTCACGCTCGACGGCAAATACGTCTCGCAGATCGGCAAGATCGCGCCGTCGAAGGGGTCCAACGACACCACCCAGCTCGGCAAGCCCGCGGAGACCGCGATCGACAAGGCAGCCGACGAGCTCTATGTCGCCGACGGGTACGGCAATCACCGGGTCATCGTGTTCGATGCGACGACCGGCGCCTACAAGCGGCACTGGGGTGCCTATGGCAAGCCGCCGAGCGATGACAAGCAGCCGCCCTACGATCCCAAAGCGCCGATTGCCCAGCAATTCGGCAACCCCGTCCATTGCGTGAAGATCGCCGATGACGGGCTCGTCTATGTCTGCGACCGCATCAACGACCGCATTCAGGTGTTCCGCAAGGACGGCAGCTTCGTGAAGGAATTCTTTTACGAGAAGAACACCCTCGGCAACGGCGCTGTCTGGGACCTCGCGCTTTGGCCCGATCCGAAGCAGACATATCTGCTCTCCGCCGATGGCGAGAACAACGAGATCCGCATCATCAGGCGCGAGGACGGCGCTGTCGTCGGCAGCTTCGGCCGCGGCGGCCGACAGGCCGGTGAATTTCACTGGGTGCATGCCATGGCCGTCGACAGGCTCGGGAACGTCTACACGGCTGAAGTCGACAACGGAAAGCGCATCCAGAAATTCAGGCTGACATCGGACGCGCTGCGCTAGGAGGAACAGGCCTTTAGCCGCATTGTCGCTTCTCTGGAGAGTGAGGATAATCGAAAACGCATGCTGTCGGGACGAGGCTCCGGAAAAGAGAGCCATCCCGCATCAATAATGGAGGAATGCCGATGACACGGATGCCCGCGCGGCGCGCCGCCGCGCTTGTTGCCCTTGCTACCTTTGGTTTTGCGAGCCCGGCGTTCGCCGACGACAAGAACGCCAAGATCGGCGTGCTCAACGACATGAACAGCCTCTATGCCGATATCGGCGGTCCCAATTCCGTGCTGGCGGCCAACATGGCGGTCGAGGATTCCGGCCTGCGCGCCAAGGGCTGGACCATCGACATCGTCAGCGGCGATCACCAGAACAAGCCGGACGTCGGCGTCAACATTTCCAGGCAATGGATCGACAACGACAAGGTCGACCTCATCGCCGATACGCCGAACTCCGGCGTTGCGCTCGCCGTCAGCAATGTCGCACGCGAGAAGAACATCATCATGCTCAATTCCGGTGCGGCAACCGCCGACCTCACCGGCAAATACTGCACGCCGAATACGATTTCCTACACTTTCGACACCTACATGCTCGCCAACGGCACCGGCAAGGCGCTCACCAAGGCCGGCGGCGACAGCTGGTTCTTCCTGACCGCCGACTACGCCTTCGGCCACGCGCTGGAGCGCGACACCTCCGCGGTCGTCATCGCCAACGGCGGCAAGGTGCTGGGCGACGTCAAGCATCCGCTCAACACGTCCGACTTCTCCTCCTTCCTCCTGCAGGCGCAGTCGTCGAAATCCAAGATCGTCGGCCTCGCCAATGCCGGCGGCGACACCACCAATGCAATCAAGCAAGCCTCGGAATTCGGCCTCGTCGCCGGCGGACAGAAGCTTGCGGCCTTGCTTCTGTTCATCAACGACGTGCACGCCCTCGGCCTGAAGACGGCGCAGGGATTGACCTTCACCGAGTCCTTCTACTGGGACATGAACGACCAGACCCGCGCCTGGTCCAACCGCTTCATCAAGCGCTCGCCCAAGGGCACCATGCCGTCGATGACAGTGGCCGGCGTCTATGCGGGCGTGCTGCATTACCTCAAGGCGCTGGAGGCGCTCGGCGGCAATCCCCATGACGGCGCCACGGTCGTCGCCAAGATGAAGGAGATCCCGACCGACGATCCCCTGTTCGGCAAGGGCCCGCTGCGCATCGACGGCCGCCGGATCATTCCGGCTTATCTGTTCGAGGTGAAGAAGCCGGACGAATCGAAATATCCGTGGGACTATTACAAGCTGATTGCGACCATCTCGCCGGAAGACGCGGCCAAGCCGCTGGAGGCGAGCGAGTGCCCGCTGTTGAAGAAATGACTGCGTAGCGGCCGTCCCGTCGCCGACGTCCATGCCGGCGGCGGCTTCGCTCATGACGGCCGCTTCCGCTTGTGCGCGAAGGGATTGGCCTTCTCGCGCAGGGTGATCCGAACCGGCGTGCCAGGCAGGTCGAAGCTCTCGCGCAACGAGTTCGTGAGATAGCGCAGATAGGCTTGCGGCACGGCGTCCGCGCGCGAGCAGAACAGCACGAAGCTCGGCGGCCGCGCCTTGGTCTGGGTGATGTAGTTGAGCTTGAGCCTGCGCCCCGACACCGCCGGCGGCGGGTTGGCCTGGACCGCCTGCTCGAACCAGCGATTGAGCGCCGCAGTCGGCACGCGCTTGTTCCAGACCGCGTAGGCATCGACGATCGCGCTCATCAGCCGGTCGATGCCCTCGCCGGTCAGCCCGGATACGGCGACGACCGGCGCGCCCGCAACCTGCGGCAGCCAGTGATCGGCATCCGCCCGCAGCTGCGAGATCTGCCCGCCCTTGGCCTCCACCAGGTCCCATTTGCTGACCGCGATCACCAGCGCTCGCCCTTCGCGCTCGACGAGATCGGCGATGCGCAGGTCCTGTTCCTCAAAGCGATGTTGCGCGTCCATCATCAGCACCACGACCTCGGCAAAGCGCACCGCACGCAGCGCATCCGCGACCGACAGCTTTTCCAGCTTCTCCTCGATCCGCGAGCGGCGGCGCAGGCCGGCGGTATCGAACACGCGGAAGGCGCGGCCCTTCCAGTCGATCTCGACCGCGATGGCATCGCGCGTGGTGCCGGCCTCGGGGCTGGTGAGCAGCCGCTCCTCGCCGATCAGCTGGTTGATCAGCGTGGACTTGCCGGCATTGGGACGGCCGACGATGGCGACGCGGATCGGACGCGTCGCGTCCTGCGCATCGTCCTCCTCATCAGCCTCGTCCTCCTCGGGCGCCTCCGGCAGCAGCACGCGCAGCGCGTCATAGAGCTCGCCCATGCCCTCGCCGTGCTCGGCTGATATCTGGATGGGGTCGCCGAGCCCGAGCGCATAGGATTCCATCGCGCCGATTTCGCCATGCTTGCCTTCGGCCTTGTTGGCGAGCAGCAGCACCGGCTTGTCGGCCTTGCGGGCGAAATCGGCGAAGGCGCGATCGGCCGGGGTCAGCCCGACCCGCGCGTCGATCACGAACATCAGGGCGTCGGCGAGCCTGATCGCGGTCTCCGTCTGCTCCTGCATGCGCGCCGTGAGCGAGCCCTTCGGCCCCTCGTCGAGTCCTGCGGTGTCGATGATGGTGAAGGCGAGATCGCCGAGCCGCGCCTCGCCCTCGCGGCGGTCGCGGGTCACGCCCGGGAGGTCGTCGACGAGCGCAAGCTTCTGTCCGACCAGGCGGTTGAACAAGGTGGACTTGCCGACATTGGGCCGGCCGATAATGGCGATCGTAAAGGACATGAAAGATCCGTGCGCCCCGGAAAGACAGGCGCATAGCAATTTGGCCGACAGAATAGACTAGCGCGAAAAGCTGCCGCTGGGCAGCGGCGCGGGAAATGCCCCCGGCGCCTGCTGCGCCGACTGGGCGGGCTGTGCCGGTTGCTGGGACTGGTCCGTCTGCGCGGTCGAATCGGGCGTCGTGGTGCGCTTGCGGTGCGCGACCTTCTTGCCCTTGGGTGGCGGCGCCGTGGCGGGCGTGGTCTCGGCGGCCTGGGCTTCGCCGTCGGGTTCAGCGGCGGCGTTATCGGCCGGTGCTGCCGAACTCGCCGCGGCTGAAGCCGGCTGCTGCCTGGTCTTCTTGGCCTTGGCCTGCTTCGATTTCGTCCCAGCCTGCTGCTCCGGCGGCGGTTGATCGGCGGCGGCGGGCGGCTGCGCCTGCGGGTTGGCGGCGGCAGCCGCGGCCTGGGCGGCCTCCTCCTGCTGCTGCTTCTCGACCTCGCTCTTGTAGAGATCCCTCGGCACGCCCTGCTCGAGGCCCGGCACGCCGTCGGGGAACACCGGCTTGCGCTCGCCGGGCAGCTTCTTCTTGGTGTCGAGGAAGTCGAGCAGGTCGGTCGGATCCCAACCCGAGGCGCTCGAGCAACCGCCAAGCACCCCCGTAAGCGCGAGCAGTACGGTGGCTGCGATCATTCGTTGCGAGCGGCGTATGGTCGGTCTCTGGGTCAAGCTCTCGTCCCGCCTGTTAACTCTTCGCGACCGGCGGCAGCAGCGCCTGCAACGCCTCCGCCCGCGAACGCAGGCCCGGCGGGGTGTCGCCGTCGAGCGCAATCATGTCCAGCCACTGCCTGGTCGCCGCTTTGTCATTCGCATGCCAGGCCGACAGCGCCAGCAATTCGCGCGCGCTGTGGCGGAAGGTCGCCCCGGGCACCGTATCAGGCTCCAGCCGCTGCTTCATGTCGGCATAGGTCGCGGTGTCCACCAGCAGCCCGGCGGCGCGCAACCGGGCCAGCGCCCGCAACTCGGGGCCGACGCTGCTGTCGGCGGCGATATCGTCGAAGATTTTCGCACCCGCCTTGGCGTCGGTGCTCGCCGCTTCGCCGGCGGCGCGGAAACGCGCGAGCGTGCGGTAACCGGCGGGGGCCTTGGCCGCGAGATCGGTGAACGCCTTCTCGGAATCGGCATGCTTGCCCTGCTCGGACAGCTCGATCGCCCTGTTGAAGGCATCGCCAATCTCGCCGGCCTTCTTGGCCTCCAGATATTGGTAGCCGCGCCAGCCGCCGACGGCGGCGACGACCAGCAGCGCCGCGCCGACGATCAACAGAGAATACTTGTCCCACAGCTTCTTGAGCTGCTCGCGACGCACTTCCTCGTCGACTTCATCAAAGAATTCAGACACTTAGGTCATTCCTCCGCCGCCGGCCCAAGCCCACGCGGCGTCCCGGGCGGCCTCGCCCAATCCCCACTATGGCGGGGCGATAGCCTATGGTTATGGCGCTGGCAAGGCAAAGCAAGCGGCGTCAAAGCCTTAACGGGGGATGGTCCCCGCCCCTGTTTCCGACCCCGCGGCCAGCATATCCCGCAACTGCCGTTTCAGCACCTTGCCGTTGGCATTCCGCGGCAGCGGATCGGCCGTGATCAGCATGGTTTCGGGCACCTTGTAATCGGACAGCCGCTCCGCGCACCAGGCTCGCAAGGCCTCCGCCATGACGGGCTCGCGCGTAACCACGACCGCATGCACCCGCTCGCCCAGCACCGGGCAAGGCTTGGCGATGATCGCGCTCTCGACCACGCTTGCGTGTCCGGCCAGCACGGATTCGACCTCGGCCGAGAAGATCTTCAGCCCGCCGCGGTTGATCATGTCCTTCTGGCGGTCGAACACCCGCACGAAATTGTCGGCATCGATCGAGCCGAGATCGCCGGAATGCCAGAAGCCACCGGTGAAGCTCTCCGCCGTGGCCTTTGGGTTGTTCCAGTAGCCCTTGATGACGGACCCGCCGTGAATCCAGATTTCGCCGATCTCGCCGCGCGGCACCTCGCGGCCCTCTTCATTCACGACCACGATCGTGGCCCCCGGGCATGGCAATCCGACGCTGTCGATATGCCTTGCCGCGAGCTCACCCGGCATGATCGTCGATGGCGAGGTCGTTTCGGTCGCGCCATAGCAATTCGACAGCCGCAGGCCCGGCAGCTTCGCCGCCAGCCGCTCGATGGTGGCGATCGGCATCGGCGCGCCGCCGAAGCCGCCGATGCGCCAGGCGGACAGATCGTAAGCGTCGAAGTCCGGCTGCAGCAGGCAGAGGTTGTACATCGCCGGCACCATGACGGTGTAGGTGATGCGCTCGCGCGCGGCGACCTTCAGATAATCCGCAGCCTTGAACTCGGCGACGATGATGAGCGCGCCGGCGCAGGCGACCATGGTCATGACATTGGCGACGACGCCGGTGACATGGGCCAGCGGCACGGCCGCAATGGAACGATCGGCCTCGGTTAACTTGAGGCAATGCACGAACACCATGGAGGAATGCACGATGTTGCAATGCGCGAGCATGGCGCCCTTCGGCCGCCCGGTCGTGCCCGACGTGTAGAGGATCATCGCCGGGTCCTCTTCGTCGACCGCGACGGCGTCAGCCAGGGCTGCGTGGTTGGCGATCTCGCCAAATTGCGACAGCTTGGGATCGTCATCGATCGCGATGCGATGGGCCAGCTGCGGGATGTCGCCGGCCGCGGGCACGCGATCGGCCAGCGCGGCTTCATGGATCAGGAGTTTTGCGCCGCAATCGTTCAGCACATAGGCGATTTCCGGCTTCTGCTGCCGGGTGCCGAGCAGCACCGTGACCAGGCCGAGATGGGCGGCCGCGAACAACAGCAGCGGAAATTCGATGCGATTGCCGAGCAACAGCGCGACGCGGTCGCCGCGCGCAAGGCCCTTGGCCTGCAGCCCTGCTGCGATCTCGGCCGACGCCGTCGCGACCTCGCGCCAGGTCAGCCGGCGTGCGCCGCAGACCAGCGCCTCGCCGTCGGGATTTTTTGCGACCGCCTGCTCCACCATCTGCCAGACACTGCGCGGCCGCTCGCAGAACGCCTGCACCAGGCGATCGCCAAAGCGCGCCTCGAGCCGCATCGGGGGGATCTGATGTTGCGACCAATCCATTGCCGGCCTGCCTCAACCCTTTTTCATGTCGTAGACGTGCTCGGGCCCCGGAAAGGCGCGCGACCGCACATCGCTGGCGTAGGCCTCGACTGCCGCCTCGATCGCTGGCCCCAGATTGCCGTAGCGGCGGACGAATTTCGGCGCGCGGGGCGACAGCCCCAACATGTCCTCCAGCACCAGCACCTGGCCGTCGCAGGCCGCGCTCGCGCCAATGCCGATGGTCGGAACCGCGATGCTTTCCGTGATCTTGCGTGCCAGCGGCTCGGCCACGGCCTCGATCACAATCGAAAACGCGCCGGCATCGGCGACCGCCTTGGCGTCGCTTTCGATCCCGGGCCAGCTCGCCTGCTCGCGCCCCTGCGCGCGAAACGAGCCGAGCGTGTTGATGGATTGCGGCGTCAGCCCGATATGGCCCATGACCGGAATGCCGCGCTCGACCAGGAACGCGATGGTCTCCGCCATGCGCGTGCCGCCTTCGAGCTTCACCGCGCCGCATCGGGTCTCCTTCATGATGCGCACGGCCGAATGAAAGGCCTCCTCCTTCGAGGCCTCGTAAGAGCCGAAGGGCATGTCGACCACGACGAGAGCCTCGCGCGAGCCGCGCATGACCGCAGCTCCTTGCAGGATCATCATGTCGAGCGTCACCGGCACCGTGGTCTCGAAACCGTGCATGACGTTGCCGAGGGAGTCGCCGACCAGGATCACGTCGCAATGGCGATCGACCAGCGCCGCGGTGTGGGCATGATAGGAGGTCAACATCACGACCGGCTCGCCGCCCTTGCGGGCGCGGATATCGGGCGCGGTCTTGCGGCGGATGGTGGCTTGAACGGACATCGTTGGATTCCTGACTCGATCTGCTGGCTCGATTTCCCGGCCTGGTTGCCGGTTCAGCCCCAGTCTCAACTCCCCATCACGGGAATCCCCATCACCACGGGATGGAAGGCAAAGGCGAGCGCGAGATAGGCGACGACGCCGACCGCAACCGCGATCAGATCGTTGGTGAGGCCACCGACGGGAATCGGCGGCGCGCCCGCATCAGCGCGGCGCTTCAGCGAAATGCGGTCGTAGACGGCCCAGGCGAGGAACGAGCCGAAAAGGATGATCCCGCCGAGATCGCCATTGGCGAGCAGATGGCCGAACGCCCAGAGCTTCACGCCTGCCAGCATCGGATGTTTCACGATCGTATAGATGCGGCCGCGAATATAGGCTGCGACCACCAGGATCACCGCGGGCAGCATCAGCGCGATGTTGAGATGCTTGAGGAATGTCGGCGGATACCAGATCGGCCGAAATTCGGTGGCGCGATAATGCGCAAAGCCCCAGATGATCAGCCCGAGGCCGATCAGCGACACCAGAGAGTAGACCAGCTTGTAGACATGCTCGCCGCCGACGCCGGCGACCAGCCGCGCACGCATCCCGCGCCGGGTGGTCAGCGTGTGGGCCGCGAAAAACAGCACGAGGCCCAGGATCATCCCCATCAATCCCACGACGTCTCTCCCTTGTTGCGCTCCTGCCTATCATCTCGCACAGCCCGACAGCAATACCGTCATTGCGGGGCCGGCGCGGCAGGAAAAGACCCGGACGCTCGCGCCTGCGAGGCAGGCAAGCCAGCTTCGAGAGTTTCGGGTTTGCGCGTTGCACGCGCGCCCCGGAATGACGGTACATGTTCACTTGTTGTCCGAGGACGTATGTCCCAGATCACGATTATCGACAAAGCGGACCATCAGGGGGCGCCCGGCCAGCGCGCCGCCGAGACCGTCGCTGAATTTCAACGGCAGGCAGGCATCGAGCGAGTCGTTGATGGCCTTGAGATAGGTGCTGCGGTCGTCGGTCGATGCGCCTGACGTCGCGAAGGTCAGCCGCGGCGGGCCGATCAGCTCGCCCGAGCGTTTGAAGCTGAAGCGCACCGACATCTGCATGCCCTCGCGGGCCTGATCAGCGGGCGGCGGCGACCAGCACGAGCGCAGCTCGGAAAACAGATCGCCGATCGTGTCGAGGTCATGGTCGGGACGCTGGTACTTCGCCTCATCCTCCTTGGCCGGCACGGTCTGGACGGTGAGCTGGAGGTTTTCGCCGTAGGGATAGTCGATCTCGGGAACGCAAGGCCCGTGATGGAACACGCTGCAGTAGTAAGGCGTGCACGGCCCATGATCGAGCACGCTGCAGGGCGAATGCGAAAACGGGATCGGGTTGATGTGGTGATAGTTGCGCGCATCGGCCGTCTGCGCGCAAAGCAGCGCGGTTGCGACGAGGGACAGAAAGACGGCAATGCGCTGCAGCATGGAAACAGCACCCTGGAAAAAGCAAACGCAGGCGTGGCTAGCGTTGTGACCCAGACGCTTGATTCATTCGGTGTCATTCCGGAGCGCCCGAGGGGCGAACCCAGAATCTCGCGCCGCAACCTCGAGATTCCGGGTTCGCCGCTGACGCGGCGCCCCGGAATGACGGAATGAAGTGTCAAAGTCTCAACACTAAATTTGATCGTCCGGAACGGCGGTATCAAGCCCAAGTCCTTCACATCCGCGCGTTCGACGTGGCGCTTTTTCCAAGCACCACCCGTCATCGCCCGGCTTGACCGGGCGATCCAGTATTCCAGAGGCGTTTGAGTTCTTGCCGAGAAGCCTCTGGATTGCTGGATGCCCTGCCTGCGCGGGGCATGACGTCGGAGACGCACGCGCACTGTCATTGCAAGGAGGTGAGCGGCGAAGCATCCAGCGTCGCGTGCGTGGCCTCGGATTGCCTCGCTTCGCTCGCAATGACGGTGGACTGACATGCGCCTGCCTTCTCGCGACGGAATTCGCCCGAGCTTTGCATCGTCTCGCCCTCCTCCAGGAGCAGAGGGCGCAGGGAAGGCCGGGTGGCCGCTGCACCCGGGGCTGCACGCGCAAAAGAAATTTGCGCGAGCGCGTGAACCACAGGTACAGGCGGTGACAACCGGCCTTCCCTGCGCGATGGTTTGACGGCTTATACGTGATCTCCCCGGTGAACCAGCTCTTGCCACCGTCATTGCCGCGCAGCCTTTGGAGCTTTTGCGACAACTTGGCGCGTGCATGGGCGCGCCAGGACCACACGATTTCGCCGTACGCAAAGGCCGCCGCTCGTCAAATCCAGCGTCTCCGCGTCCACCGCATCCCCGCCTCACGTGTCGTGACGATCGCGATGCGCCCTCTGCAACGAGGCGGGATGCGCAGACTATACGTCAAATCCGAAATTCGGAAAATAGGAATATTTTTGCGAGGCGGGCTTGACGGGAATTTGCGCACCTCGCCCGTCGGGCAAATCATTCCCCGTCGTCCCGGCGAAGGCCGGGACCCATAGCCCCAGGGCGTCGTTGTTACGAAGGTCGTCTCCCACCGCATTCCAACGGATAGTTTCCGCGGTATGGGTCCCGGCCTGCGCCGGGACGACATCGGGGATTGGTGCTCAGATTCGCTTGACGCGCACACGCCATACGCCTCGGCCACCGGGGCGAAACGCCCCGAATGCCCTCGCCTCACGCCTTCTTCTTCACGTCCTTGACGCTGGCGAATTCGATGCCCTCGGCGCGTTCCTTGGTGTAGCCGAGGTAGAACTCGTTCTTGGCGAGGTAGACGGGGTCGCCGTCGACGTCGTCGGCGATCGAGGACGTGTTCGATGCGAGGAAGGCGTCGAGCTTCTTGCGGTCGTCGGAGGAGATCCAGCGTGCGAGCTGGAACTCGGAGACCTCGAACTCGACCGGCAGCGAATATTCGGCGTCGAGCCGCGCTTTCAGCACGTCGAGCTGCAGCGGGCCGACCACGCCGACCAGCGCCGGCGCGCCGTCGCGGGGGCGGAACACCTGGACCACGCCCTCCTCCGACATCTGCTGCAAAGCTTCTTTCAGCTTCTTGGCCTTCATCGCATCGGTCAGCCGCACCCGGCGGACGATTTCCGGGGCGAAGCTCGGTACGCCGACGAAGGTGATGTCCTCGCCTTCGGTCAAGGTATCGCCGATGCGCAACGAGCCGTGATTGGGAATGCCGACGACGTCGCCGGCAAAGGCTTCGTCCGCGACCGAGCGGTCCTGGGCGAAGAAGAATTGCGGGCTCGACAGCGGCATGGTCTTGCCGGTGCGCACGAGCTTTGCCTTCATGCCGCGGCTGAGCTTGCCCGAGCAGAGCCGCGCGAAGGCGATGCGGTCGCGATGGTTCGGATCCATGTTGGCCTGGATCTTGAACACGAAGGCGCTCATGCGCGGCTCGGCGGCCTCGACCTTGCGCAAATCGCTGTCCTGCGCGCGCGGCGGCGGCGCGAAACGGCCGAGGCCCTCCAGGAGGTCGCCGACGCCGAAATTGCGCAGCGCGCTGCCGAAATAGACCGGCGTCAGGTGGCCCTCGCGGAAGGCCTCGAGGTCGAACGGCTTGCAGGCCTCGCGCACCAGCTCCAGCTCGTCCTTGATGGCGCCGATGTCGAGATTGGCATTGACCTTGGCGAGCTCCGCAATCTCGATCTGCTGTGTCGCGCCGGTCTTGGCGCCGCCGCCCTCGAGCAGCCGCAGGCCGCCGTTGCGGACATCGTAAGTGCCGACGAAATCGCGGCCGCGTCCGACCGGCCAGGTCACCGGCGTGGTGTCGAGCGCCAGCGTCTTCTCGATCTCGTCAAGGAGATCGAAGGTGTCGCGGCTCTCGCGGTCCATCTTGTTGATGAAGGTGATGATGGGAATGTCGCGCAGGCGGCAGACCTCGAACAGCTTGCGCGTCCGCGCCTCGATGCCCTTGGCGGCGTCGATCACCATGACCGCGGAGTCCACGGCCGTGAGCGTGCGATAGGTGTCCTCCGAGAAGTCCTCGTGGCCCGGCGTGTCCAAGAGGTTGAACACGAGGCCCTCGAACTCGAAGGTCATCACCGAGGTGACCACCGAGATGCCGCGCTCGCGCTCGATCTTCATCCAGTCCGAGCGGGTGTTGCGCCGCTCGCCCTTGGCCTTGACCTGCCCGGCGAGGTTGATCGCGCCGCCGAACAGCAGGAGCTTCTCCGTCAGCGTGGTCTTGCCGGCGTCGGGGTGGGAGATGATGGCAAAGGTGCGCCGGCGCGCCACTTCTTCAGACAGCGGCGAGGAGCGCGGCGATTCGGTCGTGACGGCGAGATCGGACATGAGGTGCAAGCGTTTGGCAGGGAAAACGTGCGGGATCAAGGGATTCCCGGACTAGCCCCGATATAGGGATGGGATGGCAGAATCCCAGTGAGGATCATGTCTCCGACGTCATTCCGGGGCGCCCGAAGGGCGAACCCGGAATCTCGAGATTCCGGGTTCGGTGCTCCGCACCGCCCCGGAATGACGGAGTAAAAGTCAGGCAATAACGAAGGTCCGTTACCACACTAGCGGAACGGCAAAACCGCCCAATAGGCCAGCGCAGCGACCAGAGCCGACGCCGGTATCGTGATCACCCAGGCATAGACGATGCCGCTCGCCACGTTCCAGCGCACGGCCGACATCCGCCGCGCGGCGCCGACGCCGACAATGGCGCCGGTGATGGTGTGGGTGGTGGAGACGGGAACCCCCAGGAAGGTCGCCATGAACAGGGTCGCCGCCCCCCCGGTTTCGGCGCAGAAGCCCTGCATCGGGGTCAGTTTGGTGATCCTTAAGCCCATGGTGCGAACGATGCGCCAGCCGCCCATCAGGGTGCCCAGCGCCATCGAGGCCTGGCAGGCCAGCACCACCCAGAACGGCACGGAAAACTCGCTCCCAAGGTAACCCTGCGAATAGAGCAGCACGGCGATGATGCCCATGGTCTTCTGGGCATCATTGCCGCCATGGCCGAGCGAATAGAGCGAGGCGGAGCCGAATTGCAGGACGCGGAAGGCGCGGTCGACCGCAAACGGCGTCGAGCGCACCGAGGCCCAGGAGACAATGGCGACCAGCAGCATGGCGAGGACGAACCCGACCAAGGGCGACAGCACGATCGCCACGATCGTCTTCGACAGCCCGCTCCACACCGCGGCCGAAATCCCGGCCTTGGCCATGCCGCCGCCGACGAGGCCCCCGATCAGGGCATGCGAGCTCGACGAGGGAATGCCGAGCCCCCAGGTGATGACATTCCAGACGATGGCACCGACCAGCGCCGCGAAGATCACCTGCGGATCGACCACGCTCGGCTCGATGATCCCAGTGCCGATGGTGTGGGCGACATTGAGCCCGAAGACGGAAAAGGCGACGAAATTGAAGAAGGCCGCCCAGAACACCGCGAATTGCGGGCGCAGCACGCGGGTGGAGACGATGGTCGCGATCGAATTGGCGGCGTCGTGCAGGCCGTTGAGGAAATCGAACAGCAGCGCGACCGCGATCAGGCCGATCAGGATTGGAAGGCCCAGCGTGACGGTCACGGGCGCGCCCGGAAGCTTGTTGACATCAGGTCCAATGGGTGGCCTCGGCGTTCACCTCTCCCTAGCGGGGAGAGGTCGATTTGCGCAGCAAATCGGGTGAGGGGCCGCAGCTTTCACGAGAGACCGTAATCCCTCACCCGGATCGCATCTCTTGATGCGATCCGACCTCTCCCTCCGGGAGAGGTGACGAGAACCCGTGGCGTGGACTGATCCAAGCATGCACATGTCGTTCTAGACCTGCTCGATCACGATCGAGTTGATCTCGTTGGCGACGTCGTCGAAGCGATCGGCGACCTTTTCCAGATGGTCGTAGATGTCGGCGCCGATGATGTAGTCCATGGCGTTGGCATTGCGGTGCTTGAGGAACAATTGCTTCAGCCCGATGTCGTGGAGGTCGTCGACGCGGCCCTCGAGCTTGGTCACTTCCTCCGTGATCTGGGTGAGCAGCGAGACATTGGCGCCGATCGCCTGCAAGAGCGGCAGCGCGCGGACGATCAGCTGGGCGCATTCGACCAGCAGCGTGCCCATCTCCCGCATGGTCGGCTCGAACTCGCGCACCTCGAACAGGAGCACGGCCTTCGCCGTCTGCTGCATCTGGTCGACGGCGTCGTCCATCCGCGTGATCAGGTTGGAGATGTCGCTGCGGTCGAACGGGGTGATGAAGGTGCGGCGCACCGCGGTCAGCACCTCCCGCGTGATGCCGTCGGCCTCGCTCTCGAACTGATTGACCTTCTGGCAGAAGGCGAGCGTCTCCTCGCCCCCTCGCAACACGCCCTGCAGCGCCTCGGCGCCCTTCACGGCCGTTGCGGCATGGCGGGAGAACAGGTCGAAGAATCGCTCCTCCCTGGGCAGAAGGGCACGAAACCAGCGCATCATTGCTATCGCATCCGTCCTATTTCAGGGGCGTGAGCCGGTCGAACGCGGCTCTCTCAGGGCCTTTAGCAGCCCCGCGGTCGCCTGTCACAAATCTGTCATAGACGGATTTGGATGCAAAAGCGCAAGCCGTTCGCCGGGGGCCGGGCCGGTCATCCACAGCAACCCCACGCTCCGTCATTCCCGGGATGGTCCGCAGGACCAGACCTCAGGTGCGCAATTGCGCACCGGGGAATCTCGAGATTCCGGGTTCGGTCCTGCGGACCGCCCCGGCATGACCGTGCATGAATGGCCGCAATGGCCGCAATGGCGTGAAGCGGCCGCCCCTTACAGCGAGCGCTTGAAGAAATGTGCGATCTCGCCGACGATGCCGCGGCGGAACAAGAGCACGCAGGCAACGAAGATCACGCCCTGGATCACCGTGACCCACTGGCCGAAGCCCGCCAGATATTGCTGCATGGCCACGATGATGAAGGCGCCGACCACCGGGCCGAACACGGTGCCCAGGCCGCCGACCAGCGTCATCAGCACGATCTCGCCCGACTGGCTCCAATGCACGTCGGTGAGCGAGGCGTTCTGGGCCACGAACACCTTCAGCGCGCCGGCAAAGCCTGCCAGCGTGCCCGACAGCACGAAGGCGAGCCATTTGTATTGGTCGGTCTTGTAGCCGAGCGAAATCGCGCGCTGCTCGTTCTCGCGGATCGACTTCAACACCTCGCCGAACGGCGAGTTGATGGTGCGGTAGATCAGCAGGAAGGCGGCCAGGAAGCCGACCAGCACCACATAATAGAGCGTGGTCGGCCTGGAGAGATCGAAGATGCCGAACAGATGGCCCTGCGGGATGCCCTGGATGCCGTCCTCGCCATGGGTGAACGGCACCTGCAGATAGATGAAGTAGAGCAGCTGCGACAGCGCCAGCGTGATCATCGAGAAATAGATGCCCTGGCGGCGGATCGACACATAGCCGGTGATGACGGCCAGCGCGCAGGCGGCCGCCGTGCCGACCACGATGCCGAGCTCCGGCGGCAGGTTCCAGACCTTCAGCGCATGGGCCGTGCAGTAGCCTGCGGTGCCCAGAAACATCGCATGGCCGAACGACAGCAGGCCGCCATAGCCGATCAGGAGGTTGAAGGCGCAGGCCACCAGCGCAAAGCACAGCGCCTGCATCACGAAGAAGGGGTAGATGCCGGAAAACGGCACGATTCCCAGCAGCACGGCCATGATGCCGAACACGATCATCTCGTCGCGCATCGCGCGCGGTGTGATCGGTAGCGTATCGTCGGTCAATGCTGTCATCTCAAGCCGCCCGTCCCGTCAGTCCCGTCGGTTTCACCAGCAACACCAGCACCATGAGCACGAACACCACGGTGTTGGACGCCTCAGGGTAGAAATATTTGGTCAGTCCCTCGATCACCCCGAGCGCAAAGCCGGTGATGATCGAGCCCATGATCGAGCCCATGCCGCCGATGACGACGACCGCGAACACCACGATGATGAGGTCGGCGCCCATCAAGGGGCGCACCTGGTTGATCGGCGCCGACAGCACGCCGGCGAGCGCGGCTAGCCCCACGCCGAGACCGTAGGTCAGCGTGATCATGCGCGGCACGTTGATGCCGAAGGCGCGCACCAGGGTCGGATTTTCGGTGGCGGCGCGCAAGTAGGCGCCGAGCCTTGTGCGTTCGATCAGGAACCAGGTGGCGAGGCACACGACCAGCGAGAAGATCACGACCCAGCCGCGATAGATCGGCAGGAACATGAAGCCGAGATTCATGCCGCCCTTCAGCTGATCAGGGATCGAGTATGGCAGGCCGGAGGAGCCGAAATAATTCTGGAATACGCCCTGGATGATCAGCGCCAGCCCGAAGGTCAGGAGCAGCCCGTAGAGATGGTCGAGCCCGGTAAGGAATTTCAGCATGGTCCGCTCCAGGATCATGCCGAAGATGCCGACCGCAATGGGCGACAGGATCAGCGCCCACCAGTAGTTGATGCCCCAGATGTTGAGCAGGAAATAGGCCACGAACGCGCCCATCATGTAGAGCGCGCCATGGGCGAAATTGATGATGTTGAGCATGCCGAAGATGACGGCAAGCCCGAGACTGAGCAGCGCGTAGAACGAGCCGTTGATCAGTCCCACCAGTAGCTGTGCGTAAAGCGCTTGCATCGTTCTCTCTCGGCGCTCCGGATCACTTCTTCAGCAACGGACAGGTGCTCTTGTCCAGCGGCGTGAAGGCCTCCTCCGCAGGGATGGTGGAGACCAGCTTGTAGTAGTCCCAATCGCCCTTGGATTCCGCCGGCGACTTGACCTCGAACAGATAGGCCGGATGGATGGTGCGGCCGTTCGGCTCGATGCTGCCCTTGCCGAACAGCGGATCGTCGGTCGGCATCTCCTTCATCTTGGCGACGACCTTGGCGCCGTCATGCGGGTTGCCGCCGAGCGCCTCCAGCGCCTTGAAGTAATGCAGCAGGCTGGAATAGACGCCGGCATGGACCATGGTCGGCATGTTGTGGTTCTTCATGCGCTCCTGGAAGCGCTTGGCGAAGGCGCGGCTGGCATCGTTCATGTCCCAGTAGAAGGTCTCGGTGAAGTTCAGCCCCTGCGCCGTCTTCAGGCCGAGCGAGTGGACGTCAGTGATGAACAGCAGCAGCGCGGCGAGCTTCTGGCCGCCCGAGGTGATGCCGAATTCGGCGGCCTGCTTGATCGAGTTGGTGGTGTCGGCGCCGGCATTGGCGAGGCCGATGATCTTGGCCTTGGAGGCCTGCGCCTGCAGCAGGAAGGAGGAGAAATCGGCGGTCGAGAGCGGCGCCTTGACGCCGCCGAGCACCTTGCCGCCGGTGGCCTTGACCGCCGCCGTGGTGTCGCGCTCGAGCGCCGCGCCGAAGGCGTAGTCGGCGGTCAGGAAGAACCAGCTGTCGCCGCCGGCCTTGGTCAGCGCGGTGCCCGTGCCGTGCGCCAGCGTGTAGGTGTCGTAGGTCCAGTGGATGGTGTTCGGCGTGCACTGCGCGTTGGTGAGATCGGAGGTGCCGGCGCCGGAATCGAGCAGGATGCCGTTCTTCTCCTTGACGATGTTGGAGACCGCGAGCGCGACACCGGAATTGGGCACGTCGACGATGACGTCGACATGATCGACGTCGAACCACTGCCGCGCGATGTTGACGCCGATGTCGGGCTTGTTCTGATGATCGCCGGCGATGATGTCGATCTTCCAGCCCTTCCCCGTCAACCCGGAATCCTCCACCGCCATCTGGGCGGCGAGCGTCGAGCCGGGGCCGCCGAGGTCGGCGTAGAGGCCCGACTGGTCCGACAGCGAGCCGATCTTGACCACCTTGTCGTCGGCGAGCGCGGCATTCACTGCGGCGAGCGACAGCGCGGTCGAAAGCAGCAGGGATGCGACTGCGGTTTTCCTCATGTTCGTTCCTCGTATCTTGTTGCTGGCGCGCCTAGACGCCGAGATAGGTGTGCAGCTTGTCCATGTTCGCGGCCAATTCGCTATTGGCAAAGCCGTCGATGACCTTGCCGTGCTCGACGATGTAGTAGCGGTCGGCGACGGTGGAGGCGAAGCGGAAATTCTGCTCGACCAGGAGGATGGTGAAGCCCTCCTTCTTGAGCCGCGCGATGGTATGGCCGATCTGCTGGATGATGACGGGCGCGAGCCCCTCCGTCGGCTCGTCCAGCATCAAAAAGCTCGCGCCGGTGCGCAGGATGCGCGCGATCGCCAGCATCTGCTGCTCGCCGCCGGAGAGCTTGGTGCCCTGGCTCTTCAGCCGCTCCTTCAGGTTCGGGAACAGATCGAAGATCTGGTCGAGCGACAGCCCGCCGGGCCGCACCACCGGCGGCAGCAGCAGGTTCTCGCGCACGTCGAGGCTTGCGAAGATGCCGCGCTCCTCCGGGCAGAAGGCGATGCCGAGCCGGGCGATCCGGTCGGACGTCGCCTTGATCAGCTCACTGCCGTTGAAGCGGACCGAGCCCGCGCGCTTGCCGATCACGCCCATGATCGATTTCAGCGTGGTGGTCTTGCCGGCGCCGTTGCGCCCGAGCAGCGTGACCACCTCGCCGGCATTCACGTTGAAATTGATGCCGTGAAGAATGTGGGATTCGCCGTACCAGGCCTCGAGATTGGCGACCGACAGGATCTCGCCACCGGTTGCGGAGACGGTTTTTGCAGGCGCCTCGGCCGTCTGTACATCAGGCATGACCGGCTCCGAGATAGGCTTCCTTGACACGCTCGTCCTTGGAAAGCTCGGCATAGGAGCCTTCGGCGAGCACATGGCCGCGCGTCAGCACGGTGATGATATCAGAGAGATTGGCGACCACGCTCAAATTATGCTCGACCATCAGGATGGTGTATTTGGCCGAGATCCGCTTGATCAGGGCCGCGATCTTGTCGATGTCCTCGTGGCCCATGCCGGCCATCGGCTCGTCGAGCAGCATCATTTCCGGATCGAGCGCGAGCGTGGTGGCGATCTCCAGCGCCCGCTTGCGTCCATAGGGCATTTCGACCGCGGGCGTGTTGGCGAATTCGGAGAGGCCGACATCGGTCAACAGCTCCAGCGCGCGGTTGTTGAAGCGGTTCAATACCGATTTGGAGCGCCAGAAATCGAAGGAATGGCCGTGCTGGCGCTGCAGTGCCACGCGGACGTTCTCGAGCGCGGTCATGTGCGGGAAGACCGCCGAAATCTGGAACGAGCGCACGAGCCCGAGCCGCGCCACGTCGGCCGGCGGCGTCGCCGTGATGTCCTGCCCCTTATAGAGGATCGTTCCCGCGGATGGACGCAGGAACTTGGTCAAGAGATTGAAGCACGTCGTCTTCCCGGCCCCGTTCGGACCGATCAGGGCGTGAATGTGCCCACGTTTGACCTTCAGTGAAACATCGCGAACGGCAAAGAACCCCGCGAATTCCTTGGTCAATCCGTGGGTCTCGAGAATGAACTCATCAGCCAAATATTTTCCCCCCGCCGCGCCTGCACCTCGAAGCGCCTTGCGCAGCTCGTTTTCTTGCTCACGGTCGGCTTCCCAGTAAACGCTCGGAAACCGTTCCGCAACTGCCGTCCTCCGGGGCGGAATATGCCGTCATCCGGGGGAGTTAGGCAAGGCGGAAAGCTCCAAAGCGAGGGTCCGGAAGGCTCCGGCCGGCTTCGTCCTTCGTCGCATCGCGGACGCGGCGCTTCCCTGCGTACCGGTCAGCCGCCCCCCACATTGTTTTGCATGCCAGCGGCATCTTCATAGAAAATTTTCCTCTTGCCGCGAAAATTTTGCCGATTTCAGCGAATTGGATTTCCCCGTGGAATTCGAGAGTGCGAGCCCCTCAGTCGTCAAGTCGATCAGGCAGCGCGAGCTGCTGAACGGCTGGCTTGCGCTCTATGCGCGCGCCCACGCGCTGCCACAGCTTCTGGATTACGGGAGCGAGCGGCTCGACGAGGAGAAGCCCGACCTCGTGCACTATTCCATCGAGGCCGAGCTGGATCCGCCGCGCCTCACCATCCAGAGCGAGGGCACGCGGATGGCCAGCGCCTACGGCCACAGCGGCAAGGGCCGCAGCCTCGAGACCTACGTCGGCCCGCGGCTCGCGCCGTTCGTGATGCCCGTCTATTACGAATGCGTGCGGCGCCGCCTGCCCGTCTATGCCATCGCCGATATCGACGACATCTACGGCCGCGTCGTGGCCTATGAGCGGCTGTTGATGCCGTTCGGGCGGGATGGCGTCGTCACCGACGTGCTCGCATCGCTGAAGACGATCTGCGAGGACGGTGGCTTTGAATTGAAGAACCTGATGCGCGGAAATGACACCCTGCCCAGGCAAAGGCTTTGCGTCGTCATCGACCGCGAGCTTCTTCATCACCTGCCCGGCCGCCTACCCCTGGTCGACCAGATCGAATTCGGCTGACATGGAACTGGGCAGAGATGGACTTTGAAAGCGCCAACCCCTCCGTGGTCCGGTCGATCAAGCAGCGCGTGCTGCTCAACGCCTGGACGCGCGGCCTGCAGTCGCAGGCACCATTGCCTGCAATCGCCCATTTCCAGCCCGACGGGCTGTCCGACGAGCTGCCCGACATGATGGCGTTTGACGTCGACGGCAGCGGCGACGACGTGCGCTTCTTCATCACCCACGAAGGATGGCGGCTGGCCGCGGCCTATGGCAACGAGCACCTTGACCCCGCGCAACGCATCAACCGCTATCTCGACGTCTCCGTCGACCCGGTCGTCTATGCCCGCGTGCTGCCCTGCTACATGACCTGCATCAGGCGCAAGCGCCCGACCTATTCCATCGCGCAGGTCAAGGACGAGGACGGCAAGGACGTCTCGTTCGAGCGCCTGCTGCTGCCGTTCGGCAGTGGCGAGACGGTCGAGAAGATCATCGGCTCATACAAGGCGATCTCGATCCACGGCGGCTTCAAAGTGGAAAACCTGATGGGCCTGCGCGCCGACACCAGGCCGGTGCGGCTCCTCAACGCCGTGGTCGACCAGGATCTCGCCCGCCGCCCGCCCGGCGTGCGCATCTCGGACGACATCGTCGAGGCGGATTAGCGGCGCGGCGTCGCGCAGCGCCGCCGCCGGCTTTCTGCAGCAGGATTGGAATCCGCGGCCAGTCTGGTCTCGCTCGCGCAGATCAGCCGCGTGCCAGCACCTGGTTGCGGAAGACCGCATACGAGCTGATCATGACCCTCCATGCCGCGAAGGCGGCTTGGCATCGTCCTTACGACTTCGCGCGTCAATAGAGGCGCATGGGGAGAGGGACACCGGCCGGACCGGCCAGCAGGCCCCAGGTCTCGTCGGCAGCGACCTCGAACTCCCGGTTCTGCGCCCCGCCGCCCGCGACCTTGAGGCTGACCCGGTACCTGCCCGGCGGCAGATCGATCTCCGGGATGTCCGGCCCCTCGTCCGTCAGATTGCCTCCGGCGCGCGCCGCGAGCTTCATGGTCTCGTCGTTGATGGTGATGACGGCCTCGTCATCCGTGCTGTTGCCGAGCATCAGCCTCGCCTGCCCCGGCCTCGGCGGCATGCCGGCATTTGCGGCGGCGGGCTTGCGCAGCGACAAGTCGGCGATCGTCCTGTCGTCTTGACGGACGAGCCGGATCAGCGCGGGCCCGTCGGCGGTCACGAACGCAAGCACGGCCCGGTCTGGCTCGACGACCGCGCCTTCGATCTCCGTCCAGCCGCGCTTGCCCAGCTCGCGGCGATAGAAGCCGAGCGCGGCTGCGAGCGCGAGCGGCGTCTCGACGTGAAGCGACTTGATGACCGGTGAATCCTTCGCCGTGGTGAGGAACCAGGGCTTGGGCCGCGGCAGACCGGTGACAAGGTCGTCGCCCGCGGCCCGTGCGGGCGCCGCCGACGCGGCGTTGGGGCAAAGCAGGCGCCTGGCGATGGAATTCTCGGGACAATCGGCGACGGCCCATGACGTCGTCTCGACGGAGATTGTCCGGAACGTGGGATTTGCACTCGACGGGGCGGTGTCCGCTTCGCTCGACGAGGTGGAGGAGATCGGGCTTGATTGTCCGGTCGTCGTCGAGGACCAGTGATAGGTGCAACTGCTCAAGCTTGAAAAACCAGTCGCGCAATTGCCATTGGGATCCAGAGCGCGGTTGAGCGCGAACGTCGCCACCCCCAGCGCGGCCAGCGCCGCAACGGCGAGGCCGCCGACGATGAGAACAGCTTGCGTTCGACGCTTCATTACCGGAGTCCCATGTCCTTGACAGCGCTTCGCGATGAGAGCCCTTCTCCAGGATTGGCCCGTTTCAGGCGCTCGTATGAGCTTGGTTGCACCGGCCGGGCAAAACGTTCATTGCCCGTCGCCGTTTGTTTGAACGTCGTCGCCCCTATCCGCCGATGCCGCCGGCCTGCCGTAGCCTCGCTGCCGAGCCTCCGCCAGCAGAAATGATCAAGCGATGCTTCGGCTGGTCGGCGTTCTGCTGTAGTATGGTTTGTCCAGCATCCGCACCGAGAGCCGCATCCATGCCGCATCAGTTCGATCGTTCCACCGAGGATCTCGGCAACGCGATCCATCTCGAGCACGTCAACGTCCAGGTCCCGGATCAACGCCTCGCGACCCTGTTCTACGTCGCAGGGCTGGGGCTCACCCGCGACCCCTATCTGATGGTCTCCGACACCAACATGTGGATCAATGCCGGACAGAGCCAGTTTCATTTGCCGAGCGGCAGGCCACAAGTGCTGCGCGGTCAAGTCGGGCTGGTCATCGAAGGTCGCAGCGCGCTGCTGCAGCGGCTGGCGTCGGTTGCCCGGAAGCTCGAGGGCACGGCATTCGCGTTCGCCGAGCACAATGATTACGTCGAGGCGATCTGTCCGTGGGGCAACCGTCTGCGCTGCTATGAACCGGACGCGACGCGCTTCGGGCGCATCACCCTCGGCATGCCCTATGTCGAATTCGAGGTGCCGGCCGGCACCGCGGCGGGCATCTGCGCCTTCTATCCCGAGATCATGGGCATGCCCGCCGAGCTGAGGAGCGGCGACGGCAAGGTGGCCGCGGTCAAGACCGGCCGCAACCAGCATCTGCTGTTCCGCGAGAGCGCTGTCGTCCGTCCCGACTATGACGGCCATCATGTGCAGATCTACATCACCGATTTCTCCGGCCCATATCGCCGGCTGCTGGCGCGCAACCTGATCTCCCGAGAGGACAATCAGTATCAGTACCGGTTTTGCGACATCGTCGATCCCGACAGCGGCAAGCCTCTCTTCACCGTCGAGCACGAGGTGCGCAGCGCAACCCACCCGATGTTCATGCGGCCGATGGTCAATCGCAATCCGGCGCTGACCAACCGCAACTACGCGTTCGGCCACGATCAGTCGTTGTGGGCGATGGCGCCGGAACAATACGAGGGATAGCGAGCGGCAGGTTCTGTTCAGTCGAAACGGCGCCATTTGGCCCAGATCAGGTGCGCCCCGCTATTGCCGAGGCCGATCCGCCCCGTGCGGCTACCGATCGTTTCGGCGCCCATCCCACGCCTCCGTCGGCGGGCAGCCTCGGCCACGCGACCCCACTCAGAACCTGGCGAGCAGATCTTCCAAAGCCTCTTTCGCCAGCACCTTGGCGATCTTCTTCTTTTCGATCGGCGTGGCCGTCGCGAATTGCTTCTCAGGAAGCGATACCCTGACCTGGATTGCGCCTTTCCTGGTGGCGGACCGCACCATGAAGCGGTTCTGACCACCGTCTTGCTCAATTCGGATAGCAGCCATTGAGGCACCCCCTTTGACCCGAATTGTATAATGCACCGGATGATGGTCGGCCAAGGGCAAGCAGCGGCCGATCGGCGAACTCCGCACAGCTAAGATCGGCGCCGCGCTCGAGCGGCGCCGCTGCCCGGTCTAGTATCCAAGCGCCAGCCCGGTGCCGCCGCGCGGATCGTTGGCACCATAGAACCTGTTGCGACCGACCGCCTTCCCCGCAAGGCGCGGCGCGCCGATCATGATGGCGGCGACGTGATTGGCCGGCGGCGCCTCCTCGAACCGGTGCCCCATGGCCTCCAACAGCCTGCGCGTGTCGGGCGACAGCGCGTAGGGCTCTGTCCTGGTGCCGTCCGGCAGCCACTGATTGTGGATACGCGGAGCATCGACGGCCTCCTGGATGTCCATCCCGTAGTCTACGACGTTGAGGATGGTCTGCAGGACCGCCGTGATGATGCGCGCGCCGCCCGGGGTGCCGAGAACCAGAACAGGCTTGCCGTCCTTGGTGATGATCGTCGGGGTCATGGAGCTCAGCGGCGTCTTGCCCGGCGCGATGGCATTCGGGTTTCCGCGGGCAAACCCGTAGACGTTGGCAGCATCCGGGTTCGGCGTGAAATCGTCCATCTCGTCGTTCATCAACACGCCGGTACCGGATGCAACGATTTTCGCGCCAAACCAGTCATTGAGCGTGTAGGTCATCGAGACCGCGTTGCCGGCCCTGTCGATGATGGAGAAGTGCGTCGTGTGGCTGCCCTCGTGAGGCGCGACGCCCGGCCTGATGTCGCGCGACAACCCGGCTTTGTCAGGCTGGATGACATCCCGGATCCTTGCGGCATAGCCCTTGTCGATCAGCTCGCGAACCGGATCGCTGACAAAGTCGGGGTCGCCGAGACGATTGTAGCGATCGGCATAGGCGTGACGCATCGCCTCGATTTCATAATGCAGCGCCTGCGCTGATCCCCAACCGAGCTCTGCAAGCGGATATGCTTCCAGAATGTTCAGCATCTCGCAGATGGCGACGCCGCCCGACGAGGGTGGCGGAGCCGAGATCACGTGATAGCCGCGATAGTCGCACTCGACGGGCGCAAGCTCGCGGGTGCGGTAGCGCTGCAGATCCTCCGGCGCGATCAGGCCGCCCCCTGCCCTGCTTGCGCCGACGATGGCCGCGGCGGTCTTGCCCTGATAGAAACCGTCCGCGCCCTGCGCCCTGATTAGGCGCAGCGTCTGTGCAAGGTCGCGCTGCACCAGCGTTTGGCCGGCGACAAAAGGCTGCCCCTTGTCGAGAAAGATTTTGGCCGTCGCCGGAAACCGTCCGAGATCGTCGGTAGCTGCGGCGAGCATGTCGACGTCGCCCTGGTCCAGGGTGAAGCCGTCCTCGGCCAGCCTGATCGCCGGCTCGATCAGCGCACCCCGCGTCATCGTGCCATATTTTTTGCGGGCGTATTCCAGGCCCGAGACGGTGCCGGGAACGCCGACCGCCAGCCAGCCGGTCGTGCTCAGGCCTTTGATGACCTGCCCGTCCTTGTCCAGATACATGTCGCGGTGCGCGGCAAGCGGGGCCTTCTCGCGAAAATCCAGAAAGGTCTTGCGCCCGTCGCCAAAGCGGATGGTCATGAAGCCGCCGCCGCCGAGATTGCCGGCAGCCGGATAGACCACGGCGAGCGCATAGCCAACGGCAACGGCGGCGTCGACGGCGTTGCCGCCGCGCTTGAGGACGCGGACGCCGATCTCGGTCGCCAGGTGCTGGGCGCTGACCACCATACCGTTTTCGGCAGCGACGGGCCTTTCCGAGGCCGCGTCTGCTGCGGGAACCACGAGCAGCGACCAGACGCAGACGAGCAGCATCGCGGCCATCGCCAGCGTTCCCAAGGTGACGCCAAGGCGACCCGGCCGGCATTTCAATGCGCCGCGCAAAACCAGCAAAGACATGAAGATCGTCGCTCCTGTTCGGTGGCTTGGGAACACGGCTGAAGCCTCGGTGGGGAAAGCGCGGAATTGGCTTCAATGCCGCTGACTTGTCGCTTCTAATTCGATATCTTGCAATCCGGTCGGCTGGCCGGGCGAATGCAGATTCCGGGACTTCAGCAGGGGGTCATATATCCACATGCTTCTTGGGCGCCGCTTTGCTGCCGCTGCGACGGCATTCCTGCTGATCGCGGGCGGATCTCCGCTCTTGCCGGTCTTGATGGCGACATCCGCTGCCGCGGCCGACAGTTGCGCCGATGCGGGCGAGGTCACCGTGCTGCCCTCGCCGCAGGCGCCATGGACCGGCGCGCCGCTGAAAGTCATGGTCGTCACCGAGAAGCCGGCTGACGGCCTGTTGTCCCTGATCGCGCCCGACGGAAGCGTCGCGGGCAAGTCGTCCGACCGGCACGACGGGCCGCCTTACGCCTGGTTCGCGGAGGTCATCAAGCCTGCTGCAGGCACCTGGCACGCCCGGCTCGAGCGCGACGGCTGCAGCCCGGTCGTCCACGAGATTGCGGTCGCGGCGCGCAAGCCGGAGCCCGTGCGTAATCCGGCGGGTAGCATCTGGCAGGTGAAGAACAGCTGGAATGCGACCAACGAAGCGCTGTTCTCGGCCTGGGTCGCCAAACTGTTCGACGGTCCGCCCGACCAGGACCTGTCCTGGAAGGTCTGGTACGAGGTGCTGCGCGACCAGTCGCGCAATTTCCTGTTCAACTATCTCGGACGCAACGAGGACAATACGCAAACCGGCCAGCGCCCCGACTGCGCCGACTTCGTCTACTTCCTGCGCGCCTATTTTGCCTTCAAGATGGGGCTGCCGTTCGGCTATTCGAACTGCTCGCGCGGCTTCGGCGGCAAGCCGCCGAAATGCTACCAGTGGTTCGACGTCGAGCATCCCGAGGTCACGCGTCCGCCGCCGCCGCCCGAGCAGGAGGCCGCCGCGGCAACCGATGCACCCCCGCCACCGCCGCCGCCGCAAACCCCGGGCCTGCTGCGGCTGTTCGGCCGGGCAGAGCCGCCGCCGGCCGAGGCGCCCGCAGCGGCACCCGCGCAGCCGGCGAAGCCAGCCCCGCCGAAGCGGCCGACCAATTTCAGCGAATATCTGCGCGACGTCGGCGACGTCGTCCATACCGGCGCGGTGCGCGCCGGCGACGAGAGCGCCGATTTCTACATGGTGCCGCTGACGCAGGCCGCGCTGCGCCCGGGCACCGTATATGGCGACCCCTACGGCCATGTGCTGATGCTGGTGCGCCGCGTGCCGGAAGCCAACGGCACGCCGGGCGTGTTCCTGGCGGTCGATGCCGAGCCGGACGGATCGATCACGCGCAAGCGCTTCTGGCGCGGCAACTTCCTTTTTGTCCATGAGCCTTCGCTCGGCAGCCCCGGTTTCAAGCATTTCCGCCCGATCATGCGCGAGAAGGGCGGCGCGCTGCGGCGGCTCTCCGGCGTCGAGATCGCCAAGAATCCGCAATATGGCGATTTCTCGCTCGAGCAGTCGCAAATGACGCCCGAAGAGTTCTACGATCGCATGGACGACGTGATGTCGCCCGAGCCGCTCGACCCGCAGCGTGCGATGATCGACGCCATCACGAGCCTCACCGAGCAGATCAAGACGCGCGTCACGTCGGTGGAAAACGGGCGGAAATATCAGCTCAAGCAGCCCGGGGACACGTCGATGCCGGACGGCGCCTCGATCTTCGAGACGACCGGCGCCTGGGAGGACTACTCGACGCCTGCGCGCGATTTCCGCCTGCTGATCGCCATCGACGTGGTCAGGAACTTCCCCGATCGGTTCGTGCGCCGGGCGGATCGCTATGCGATCCCACCCGGAAAGAGCGTGGCCGAGATGAAGAGCGAATTGCAGAGCGCGCTGAGCTCGGAGCTGGCCGCGCGCAAGATAACCTATACCCGCAGCGACGGCTCGCCGTGGACGCTATCGGTCAAGGACGTGGTCGATCGCGCCGGCGATTTCGAGATGGCCTACAATCCCAACGACTGCGTCGAGCTGCGGTGGGGCGCGCCCGAGAACAGCGACGAGGCCTCGACCTGCAAGCGCCACGCGCCGCCGGCGCAACGCGCCAAGATGTCCGAGTACCGCGCCTGGTTCCGCGACCGGCACTGGCCGGCGCATTCGTAAGATCGGGGGCGAATTACCGGCCGAGATCATCCAGCAGGCGAAGCACCTCGATCGAGGCCGTTTCGACCTCGGCAATCCCCTTCAGCGCGCCGGTGAGCTCCCTGCTGGAACGAGACTTGCCTTGGACGCACCGTCACAGACGCGGCGTGAAATTCGGAGGCAAATCATGTTCGACACGTTCAACTGGGATGATCTGCGGGTGTTTCTGTGCGCCGCGCGCGCGGGAAATCTCAGCCAGACGGCCAAGCGGCTCCGGCTGGACCATTCCACGGTCAGCCGGCGCATCGCCCAGATGGAGGCCTCGCTCGGAATCGCCATGTTCGAGCGCCATCGCACCGGGCTCAAGCTCAACGAGGTCGGCGAGCGGCTGCTCCGCCATGCCGAGCGGGTCGAGAGCGCGGTGATCGCCATTCGCGAGGAGGCCTCGGCCGGCGACACCCAGGAGCTCGTCGGCACGGTCCGGCTCGCCACCATGGAGGGCATCGCCTCGCTCTACCTCGCCCAGCGCTTCGCCAATCTGCGTCGCACCGCGCCGCAGCTCACCGTCGAGCTCGTCACCTCGGCGCAGACGGTCTATGTCCACAAGCGCGAGGCCGATCTGTTCGTGTCCTTCTTCCAGCCGCCGGGCCCCGGCCTGATCTCCGAGCGCATCGGCAAATTCCGGCTCGGGCTGTTCGCGAGCCAGAGCTATCTCGACAGCCACGGCAGGCCCGAGAGCCTGCGCGAGCTGCAGCACCATTGGTTCGTGTCCTATATCGAGGACCTGATCCAGGTGGATTCGGTGCGCTGGCTCGCCGACATCATCGAGGAGCCGAAGATCGCCTTCCATTCCAACAGCATGATCGCGCAGATGAACGCCGCCGCCGGCGGCCTCGGCATCGTCTTGTTGCCGAGCTTCGCCACCAACGACCGGCCGGACCTGATTCCCGTGCTGCCGGGCCTTGCAGCAACCACCCGCGAGGTCTGGCTCAACGTGCACAGCGACCTGCAATTCGCCCCGCGCATCCGCGCCGTCCGCGCGTTTCTCAAGAACACCCTGAAGCAGGACCCGGACATGCAGGTCACCATGACCCATGCGGTGTCGCAGTCGCAGCCGCGCACGGCGGATTGCGAATGAGCCGATCCGCTCAGTGAAGCACTTCTCTCAGGTGAATGACGACACCCGTCGGCTCGGGGGCGTGTGTGGTGAGCTTCGTAAACTCCGCATCGCTCCAATTCGCGAGGCTGATGACCTCTCCCTCCTGCGATTCCATTCCGGGAACCTGGAGCAGCTCCAACACGTAAAGACCCCTGTGGTCGAGAAAGAAGGTATGGTCTCCAAAAAGCTCGCAAAACTGCACGGCTGCCGGATGGTCCTCGGCGAGCACCTGTGCGCGAAACTGGGACAATGTCCTGCCGATCTGGCCTTCGTTCAATTTCATGACCCTCTCCTGATCCGTCGTGCGGAAACCGCCCTGTTCTGCTCCTCGCCTGTGCGGCGCGGAGCGTGACGTTCCGATCTTCGACCGAATTAGCTGCATCATTTACGCGGCCCCGCCGAGCCCGCGACGATTGTGTTCAGCCTCAAAGCGCGATGAACCCGCGTTTGAATCGTCCTCGCGCTTCAGGGTCTTTGGATTGAGCACGATCCTCCTGAAAACCGCTACACACTTTTCCGGATCGTGCTCATGCCCTAGAGCATCGTGAGCAGGATCACGCCGTCTTCAATTTCGCCACGCGCGAGTCTCGCCCGGGCGACACGCTCGAATGTATTCCGATTCTTGTGAAAATAGCTGAACGCCTGGCTCTGCGTCCGGAACGTCGTCTGGAGCCGGCAGATCTGCCGAATCGAGCCGTTTGCCAGGACGAAGGTGACGGCATGCCCCTCGTCTTGCTCGGTCACAGGCACGATCGCGATTTGCTTGGGCATGGGTTCGCCTTTTTCGGTTGTGAGAACGCGTCAGCTTCCCGTCCCGACGGCAGCATTCGTCACCTGCTGCCGGAGTCCGGACCGACCGACCAACGCCAAATTCGAACGTCCGCCTTATCTCGCCAAGGTCTTTCCGCGCTTCTTCTTCGTGGCGGCTACGACCTCGCTCCCCACTTCGCCTGCTTCCTTCGCCTCTCTCAACGCGCGAAGCCGCTCCATGTTCTTGCGAACCGCAGCAGCTTTCTGCTCAATGTCCGCCATCGCTCGCGCGCCTTCCTCCTGGGCGAGACGCTGCCGATTCGCGCGTGCGCTGCTCTCCGGCGTGGCTTCAGCTGATTTCTTGTCGGCCATATTCTCGTCCGATCCTGCAACAGGCAAAGCCCGCTCAATCCGGAGATCGAGCGGGCGGCAAGCCATTTCATCCGTGAAAGGGCCGCAGAGCTCAAGCGAGCGAGAGATTTTCCGCGCTCACCTTGCCCCGCATCTTGTCGGCCTTGATCTCGAAGTTGACCTTCTGGCCTTCGGCAAGGCCGGAAAGCCCCGCCCGTTCGACAGCGCTGATGTGAACGAACACATCGCTTCCGCCATCACTGGGCTGGATGAAGCCAAAACCCTTCTGGCCATTGAACCACTTGACTGTACCTGTCGGCATTTTCTTCTCCAAAGAGCATTTCGCGTGACCATCACGCGATCCAATTCAACTGGTCGATGTCTTTGGGAAATAGCCCGCGGGCGCATTCAGAAAGGCACTGCGGCTAATCGAATTTTTGCCAGCATAGGCCGTTTCGCCGCGGAATACAAGCGCAGCGCGAGCCGAATTGCGTACCAAGCCATCGATACGGAAGGACCAGCCCTTGTCCCATCGTCAAATCGGCGTCATATGATCCCGGACTCACAGGCGGGACGATCATGACCGAACCGAAATTGGAAGTTCCCGCCGAGCTGTGCCAGCTCGCGGAGAAGACGATCGACCAGGCCGAAAAAGCCTTCGCCTTGTTCTTCGATGCGGCGCGCAGATCCGATGTCGCCACCACGAGCGCGACGGCCGAGCTTTCGAAACAGGTGCTCGCATTCTCCGAAGAGAGCCTGAGAACCAGCTTCGCGCATGCGCGAAAGATCGTGTCGACCTCCAGTCTTCCGGACATTGCGGTGGCCCAGTCGGAGCTCGTGAAGAGCCAGATTGCGGGTGCGGAGCATCATATTCGCGAGCTCGCAAGAACGACCGGATCGAAGGACCCGACCTGACCATCCGCCTCTTGAGATAACGGGCCCGGTTCTGGCCTGCACGCGCGCCGCGCACTCTCGTCTCGGCAATGGCCCGCAGCGGGATCTGCGCATGCAGGGGGTCGCTTGCCGACATCTTGCCGCAGCCGCGCACGGCAGATTGCAAAAATCCGTAGTTCCTTTCCGTGAGGCCGCGGCGGAAGCTTCGTGCACGAGCGCGGCGCAGGCGCGTTCGAGCATTCAAGGGGGCGATGTGAACGCGGATATTTCCGGCAGAATTCCCGGCAAGGCCGACAAGGCAACGGTGGGCGCCGCTGCGGCCAAGGAGCTGGCGAAGAAGCGGCTGACGGTCGCGCTCGTGCTCAGCGCGGCAATGATCGTGATCTATTTTGGCTTCATGGGGCTGTTCGCCTTCGACAAGCCGCTGCTCGGCACCATCCTGACGCCGGGCCTGTCGCTCTGCATCGTGCTCGGTCCCCTCGTCATCATCTCCTCCTTCCTGCTCTGCCTGATCTACGTCCTGTGGGCGAACCGCGTGTTCGACACCCGTCTCCGCGATTTGCGCTGAAGCACGATGACATCATCGCGCGTCGGCTTTTTTGATCGAGCATGATCTTTCCGAAAAACAGCGACGCACTTTTCCGGGTCATGCGCTAAGGGAAAACACAGATGGGCAGCAATACGCTTTCGATCGGCTTCTTCTTCGCCTTCATGACGCTGACGCTCGCGATCACCTATTGGGCCGCACGGCGCACGCGGACCACCGAGCATTTCTTCGCCGCCGGCGGCCAGGTCACGCCCTGGCAGAACGGCTGGGCGCTGGCGGGCGATTTCCTCAGCGCCGGTGCACTGCTCGGCATTGCCGGCATCGTCACCTCCAACGGCTTCGACGGCATGATCTACTCGATCGGATGGCTGGTCGGCTGGCCGATCATCCTGTTTCTGATCGTGGAGCCCCTGCGCAATGTCGGTCGCTTCACCTTCGCCGACGTCGTCGCCTATCGCCTGTCGCAGCGGCCGGTGCGCCTCGCCGGTGCCGTCGGCACGCTTGCCGTGATCCTGTTCTACCTGATCGCCCAGATGGTCGCGACGGGATCGCTGATCAAGCTCCTGTTCGGCCTGCCCTACACCTGGTCGGTGGTCGTGGTCGGCAGCGTGATGCTGATCTACGTGCTGTTCGGCGGCATGCTGGCGACGACCTGGGTGCAGGTGGTCAAGGCCGCGCTCCTGATGGGCGGCGGCATCGTGCTCGCGATCCTGGTGTTGACGCATTTCGACATGAACCCATTGAAGCTGTTTGCCGCGGCCTCCGAAAAATACGGCGCGCGCGTGCTGCAGCCGGGATCGAAGGTCGTCTCCGGCCAGTGGGATGCAATTTCGCTCGGCCTCGGCTTGATGTTCGGCACCGCGGCGATGCCGCATGTCCTGATGCGGGCCTACACGGTGAAGGATTCCAAGGCGGCCCGGCTGTCGATCCTCTACGCCACCGGCATCATCGGCGTCTTCCATCTGATGGTCTTCATCATCGGCTTCGGCGCCATGGTCCTGGTCGGCCCCGAGGCCGTGGCGAAGGCCGGCGGCGGCGGGAACATGGCGGCTCCCCTGCTGGCGCTTGCCGTCGGCGGCAATGCCTTCTTCGGCTTCATCTGCGCAGTCGCCTTCGCAACCATGCTCGCTGTCGTCGCGGGGCTGACGCTGTCGGGCGTCGCCACGCTCTGTCACGACGTCTGGACCAATGTGGTCAGGAACGGCCATGCCTCCGAGGCCGAGCAGCTCAAGGTCGCGCGCGTCGCCACGGTCGTGATCTCCATCCTCGCAATCGTTCTCGGCATCGCCTTCGACGGCCAGAACGTCGCCTTCATGGCCGGGCTCGCCTTCTCGATCGCCTGCGCGGCGAATTTCCCCTCGCTGGTGCTCGCCATCACGTGGCGCCGCTTCACGACGCCTGCAGCCGTCGCGAGCATTCTGGTGGGCACGCTGGGCTCGCTTGTGCTGATCTATCTGTCACCGACCATCCAGGTCGACATCCTCGGCAAGCCGCTCGCACAGCTCGAACATCAATGGTGGTTCGTGTCGCTGCGCAACCCCGCCATCATCAGCATGCCGCTGTCGTTTGCAGTTGCGATCCTGCTGTCGCTGGTCACGCGGGAGAAAAATGCCGATGCGGGCTTCGACGAGATGCAGAGCCGGATGCTGCTGGGGCCGCTCACGCCTGCCGTGCCGGCTGCGGAACGGACCAGGAGCGCCGCCTGAGCCAGGCTTTAGGAGCTGATCTCAGCACGTCCCAAGGGCTCTGCGGGGTAGCGTCGCGTGTTCGCGCGGGCGCTCACCCGGCAAATGCTAAAATCGTCTTCAACAATCCGGGAAACCGCGCATTGATGTCGGCCTCGCGCACGATGTTGCGGTGCTGGACGCCCTTCTTCGAGGTCTGGATCAGTCCGGCTTCGCGCAAAATCCGAAAATGATTCGACAGCGTCGACTTGGCCATGCCCGGGCAAGGTGCGGCTTCGGTGCAGGACATGCAGTCGTTCTGCTCGAGCAGACTTTTGACGATGCGCAGCCGCATCGGGTCGGCGAGGGCTGCCAGCACCCCGGCCAATGTGATGTCCTCTCGCGACGGGTGAACGAACTGGACCATGCCTAAAATATAGCCCTCCCCTTGAATAAGTTCAATAGTTCGCTATTACTGAACTATTGAATGTTGCGCTGCGGCGCGATCATGGAGAGCAAAATGACCACGAGACTCGAAGGCAAAGTGGCGCTGGTAACCGGCGCGTCAAAGGGGATCGGCGCCGAGATCGCCGCGCGCCTGGCGGCGGATGGCGCTGCGGTCGCCGTCAACTACAGTTCGAGCAAGCAGGGCGCCGACCGCGTCGTGGCTGCCATTGCCGCAAAGGGCGGCAAAGCCGTCGCCGTGCACGGCAATCTCGCCGATCCCAGCGACGTGAAGAAGGTGGTGGCCGAGACCGTCAAGGCGCTCGGCCCGATCGATATCCTGGTCAACAACGCGGGGATCTACGAGTTCGCACCGCTGGACGGCATCACCCCAGAGCATTTCCGCAAGCAGTTCGATCTCAACGTGCTTGGCCTTCTGCTGGTGTCCCAGGAAGCGGTACGGAATTTCAATGCCGCCGGCGGCAGCATCATCAACATCAGCTCGAGCGCCTCGACCATCGCGCCTCCGAACACCGCTGTCTACACCGCGACGAAAGCCTCGGTCGACGCCATCTCCTCGGTGCTTTCCAAGGAGCTGGCGCCGCGCAAGATCCGGGTCAACACCATCAATCCCGGCATGGTCGCCACCGAGGGCGTCGTTTCCGCTGGTATGGCCGAGGGCGACATGCGCAAATGGCTCGAGTCGGTCACGCCCCTCGGCCGGATCGGCAAGGTCGAGGAAATCGCCGCCGCGGTCGCGTTCTTCGCGTCGAACGATGCCTCCTACATCACCGGCGAAACACTGCACGTGAGCGGTGGCCTGCACTGACAGACCGGGATTTTCGTCGTGGCCGGGCTTGTCCCGGCCGCTTACGGACGAGCGGATGGGTGGCGCGAAGCGGCACCCATCCATGGCGGTTCTCCCTGTGCAAAGCAGCGCGCACTCACCTCTTGCGCCCTCGCGCGAGCGACGATCTCACCGCCCCTCCATCACGTCTTCGCCTTCACGTCCTTGGCATAGGTCTCGGGCTTGAAGCCGACCAGGAGCTTCGTGCCCATCTCCAGCACCGGGCGCTTGATCATCGAGGGCTGCTCGGCCATCAAGGCCAGCGCCTTCTTCTCGTCGAGGCCTTCCTTCTGGGCGTCAGGCAATTTGCGGAAGGTGGTGCCGGCGCGGTTGAGCAGGGTCTCCCAGCCGAGCTTGTCACTCCATTGCTTGAGCTTGTCCTTCGGCGCACCCAGGGCCTTGTAGTCGTGGAAATCATAGGCGACGCCATGGTCGTCGAGCCAGGCGCGCGCCTTCTTCATGGTGTCGCAGTTCTTGATGCCGTAGATCGTGATCGTCATTGCAGAAAACCTCTGGGGAGACGCCACTCTATCGCGCCCCCGAGGCATGAAACAGCAGGACGAGAGGATTTGCACAGGACGGCCGCGCAACGGCCCTCAGAACGGCTCCGTGACTTGCTTGACGCTCACGCTGCCGCCGGCAAATCCAGCCTCGAGGATCAGGTTGAAGATCTTGTGATTCCACGGGTCGGGATAGCTGCCCGCACTCGCGCCGAGATAGCGCATCAGGGATGGAATGTTGCCGTGATGCCAGCAGACCACCACCGACTTGTCGGCATATTTGTTCTTGGTCAGCAGCTCCTTGGCGAGCGCGCCGTAATCGTTGTCGGCAATCGTGGCATCGATTCCGACGCCGGTCGCGCGTGACAGTGGCCGTACCGTCTCATAGGGGCGCGCACTATGCCGGGTGATGGCGGCGGCGAAGATGAAATCCGGCTTGCCGAACTGCTCCGGGATGAATGTCGCAAGCTTCATCGCCCGTGCCTGGCCCGCGGCGGTCAGATCCGGATCATCGGGATCGTCCGGCTTCTCCGCGTGACGCATGACGAGGATCATCCTGGGTTTGTCCGCCATGATACCGCCTCCCTCGACCTGTGACCGGGTTTTCACGATAGGCTACCTTAGCGTGTGGAGCTAGTCGAGACAACTGCCGCTCTGCTCATCAGGACGCGCCGCGGCTCCTCCCACTCGGCGCCCGGCTCTATGGCCGTCCCATGCTCGGCCGGCCGATCCAGAGCCGGTTGAGGCCGCGCGTGGCGAGCGTCGGCCGCTCCCTGCCCCTCAGCCGCTCTTCGGCCTCCTGGCACGGTCCGACGAAGCGCAGCCGGCGCGGCAGCAGCGGATAGATGCGCCGCATCCAGACCAGCGCCCGGGCCGCGCTCTCGCGTTCGGCCTCGCCCAGCTGCAGCTCGAAGGCCTCGCGCAATCGCTCGGGCAGGAGCTCGGCGGTCAGCGCCCGATACCACAGCGGCGGCCGGATGCCTGTCACCTGTCCGGAGAAAATCTGCCCGACGATGCCGCGCGCGGCGTCGCTCACGGCCAGAACATCGGATGCCACCATCGCCTCCCTGTAGGCAATGAATGACGCCCAGTCGGATGGCAGGCTGTCCGGCGGAATGCCGAACAGCGCGGCATAGAGCCGGGCCTCGGCCCAGTAGCGCTCGCGCTCGCTGTCGGAGAGCCTGGGCAGCACCAGCTCATGCGCAACAAGCGCCGTCTCCACCAGCGTCGCATGGACCCAGCGCAGCGCCGCCACCTCATTGGCGTGATAGGACGAGCCGGCCGCGAACGGCCCGGCCGATTGCGGCAAAACACCCCGCACGGCCTGATGACGCTGATAGAGCCTTCGCGCCACGGATAACGCCTGCTCCAGCGAGCCGAACACCATGGTGAAGGTAACGCCGAAAGTGCGGTGAAAGCGCCCGACGGGATCGGCGAAGACGCGTGACTGGTCGGCAACGGCCGAGGCGACCCAGGGATGGGCGAGCTGCAGCAACAGCGCACGGCCGGCGCCGAGAAAGACCGCGGCCTCGCGGTCGACCCGCCAGGTCATCGAGCCCGGGCCGAACACGCCCTCGCGCACGCCGGCAGCGCCGGCACGGACCAAGTCGAGGCTGTCTTCAAACTCGGACGCAGAGAGCGGCATCGCGCCTCTTCTTTCGCTGACGCGTCAGGCCGTCCCACGCCGGCTACGGCCGCTTCGGGATGTTCAACCCGCGCTCGACGGCCGGCCGCGCCAGCCCGCGCGCGAGCCAGGCCGGCACGTGGGTGAGATGATCGAAATCGACCAGTTCGCGCGCGTCGTAGAATCCGACCAGGTTGCGGACCCAACCGAGCATGGAAATGTCGGCGATGGTGTATTCATCGTCCATGATCCATTGCCGACCATCAAGACGCTGCTCGATCACGCCGAGCAGGCGCTTGGCTTCATCTACATAGCGCTCCAGCGGCCGCTTGTCGGCAATGTCCTTGCCGGCGAATTTGTGGAAGAAGCCGAGCTGCCCGAACATCGGCCCGATGCCGCCCATCTGGAAATGCAGCCACTGGATGGTCTGCCAGCGCCGCGCGGGATCGGCCGGCATCAGCTTGCCGGTCTTCTCGGCGAGATATTGCAGGATGGCACCGGACTCGAACAGCGGCAGCGGCTCGCCGCCTGGCCCGTCGGGATCGAGAATCGCCGGGATCTTGCCATTGGGATTGAGCGAGAGGAATTCCGGCGTCTTCTGGTCGTCCTTGCCGAAATCGACCAGATGCACCTCGTAAGGCAGGCCGATCTCCTCCAGCATGATCGAAACCTTGACGCCGTTCGGCGTCGGCAACGAGTAAAGCTGCAGCCGGTCGGGATGTTGCGCCGGCCAGCGTCTGGTAACGGGAAACAGGGACAGATCGGACATCGCCGCTCGCTTCACTCGGGTGGGTTGCGGATAATCTAGAGGTTCGGGCAGAGGTGGCAAGGGCCGGCATTGTCGCCGCCGTCGTCGTCGCCACGCCCCTCACGCGAGGACCGAAGCAACCGGTCGGCGCAACGAATATGGCAGCACGGGCCCATAGCCGAAACGCAGGACAAGATCCGGCCGCTTTCTCGTGCCGATCAAGCCAGCCAGTTCCGCGCGCCATCGCGCGACCTCCACGGGCTGATTGACGAAGGCAAGTTTCAATCCGAGGGTCGTTGCGGCCAGCGCGAAGCGCTGACAGGCTTGTCCCACCCTGATCCAGCTATCGCGGCTTTCGTCGTCGCCGACAAAGATCGCAATCCCGGCCGATGAATCGATCTGGCGGGCGTATTTGTCGCCTTCCGACCTGGAGTTCAGCAATTGGTCGACGGCGATATCGCCCAGGAGGGTGGGCAGGGAAGGATTGCCGCTTGCCGCGGAGAACAGCCCATCGCCGAAAGCAATCGCACTTCGCGCGTTGAAGCGAAGCCAGCGCTTGAGCTCGCGCATGAAGATCGGATCGGCCATCTGGTCGCTGTTGGCAGCCACCACCAGATCGCGGACTTTGCTGATTTGCGCGCGAGCTATGATCAGGACAAGGTTCGCGCCCGCAAGCGCCGCAGCGTCTCTGAGCAGGTTGAGATCAGCGTTCGCAACGGATCGCCCGTCATATTCTGCGCGGGTCGATTGCCGCCTGCAGATGGCGGCCGAGAGCGGCTGCGGTTTGGGCGAGCCGCTCACAAATTGGTAACTCAAGCTGCTGCCATCCGGCGCAATGGTGCACTCGCCGGGCCGCCCGCTCGCAGCGGCCGCGAGCGCAAGATTGGTGGCGGCGCATCCGAGGCTGACAAAGAGATGGTGGTCGTCCGGATCGACGGCTGGTGTCCGCCGCGAAAAGTCCGGCAGAATGTCGATGGTCCGATCGCCGACGTGGAAGCGCCAAGGCTGGGTATTATGGCTGTTGGCGGCGAGGGTGGCGCTGCGAACGACGTCATGGATATCCGACTGCATCAAGTCGGCGCGGAGCTGAGCCGCACAGGCGTCGTACTCGGCCATCGAGCCCACCAGCCCGCGCCAGCCCACGCCTACAACTCCGGCGGCAAGGCACATGCCACCGGCGCCGACAAGAAAGCTTCGCCTGTCCATCGCCAACAGGATGGCGCTCACCGGGCCGGAGCCCGTTGATCCCGATCAACCTTTCCGGATCGCGTTCCATCACGGTCCAATGCTGGCGGCCGTCTGTGCGTCACACGGGTCGTGCGCGGCCTTCGTAGAGATAGGTATGTGTTCGTGGCCCGTGCAGGCGTGAGTTTTGCAGCGCCTCGATGCGGAAGCCGGCTGCGGTGACGAGATCGTCCATCTTGCGATTGAGGTGACAGCCGCCGGCCAGGCGCGACCACAGCGGATCGAGCCGGTCTTGCCAGCGCGCAACGCCCGTCTCCGGCGCGCGGCCGTGCTCGATGAACAACAGTGCGCCGCCCGGCCGCAGCACGCGCCGCATCTCGGTGAGGGCAAGCGATGCGTTCGGGACCGTGCACAAGGTCCAGGTCGTGACCACCGTATCGACGCTGCCGGCATCGAGCGGGATTGCTTCCGCGGAGGCGTCGAGCAGGCTGATCGGAACGGCGGCCAGCCGCGCACGCTGGCGCGCCATACGCAGCAATTCGGCCGAGGGCTCGAGCCCGATCACCGAGCCCACGGCTGCGCCGTAGAACGGAAAGTTCAGCCCTGAACCTGCGCCGATCTCGAGCACCCTGCCCTCCGCCGCGCCGACGATCTGCTGCCGGAACGGCGCGAACTGGCTCTGGCTCATCGCCAGATGTGTGAGGCACGCGACGTGGCGCTGATAGAAGCCCATGATCCCATCTCAAGGTCTCACGTGTTCACGGCTCACATGTTAAGCCACATCTCGAAGCCGCCAAAGATCAATCGCCTGCCGTCAAACGGCATCTCCTTCTCGAGCCGCGGATCAGCCATCACTTTTGCGTTGACCGCGTCGCGTTCCGCCCGGTTTCGATAGACGATCCAAGAGAACACGACGACCTCATCCGCTTTCGCCAGCACTGCGCGCGGAAACGAGGTAACCTCGCCATGGGACACATCGTCGCCGATGCACTCCACGAAGTCGAGCGCACTATGTTCCTTCCAGATCTCGCCGGCCCTTTTCGCATGCGCCTTGTAAGCGTCGACCTTGTCCCTGGGAACGGGGAGCACAAATCCATCAACGTAAGCCATCGGGGATCTCCTCGGGTTGGATCATCCCGAGGACGAAGCGGCAGCGGAGAGTCCGACAGGCGGCACCTATGATTTCATTCGCCGGGGAGCGAATGCCGATCCGAAGGTCTCACGCGAAAGCTGGAGACGCCACGCCGAGCACGACCTACCGATTGATCGCGAAAGCAGTGGCCGAGCGCAAGCAGGTGCTTTGTGTCGACGAAGGCTTCGCCCGCGCGGTCTGCCCTGTCGTGCTCGGGCACAAGCACGGCCGGGAACAGGCCTGACCTATCAATTCGCCGGCGGCTCAGGCGCTAGCATCGCGGGCCCTGGCTTCTTCTCTGCGATGCATTCACGAAACCCGTCCCCCGACCTCGGCCGAACCCTGGCCTCTGCCGAGCCGGCGAGCTTGCGCGGTCCTGCCTATTTATTTGCATCTCACGCCTCGCAAATAGTCAGGCGGGCGCGCAGCCGCGCCGGCCGACGCTGAAAAGACACTTGTTTTTCGGTTGGCACGACGCTTGAATAAGACATCCTAGGACAACCTATGACAAAGAAGCACAAGACAACCCGCCCCCGGCCGAAGCCTCCCCTGTCGCGCGCGCAGCTCGAGCGCGACAGCGCCGAGCCGATGTATCTGCAGCTCGCCCGCTGGCTCGAGGGAGAAATCCGGCGCGGCGCGCTGCGGCCCGGGCAGCTCCTGCCCTCGGAGGCCACGCTGTGCCGCGACCTCAGGATCAGCCGCATCACCGTGCGCCAGGCGACCGATCAGCTGATCGAGAAACGCCTGGTCGAGCGGCGGCAGGGCAAGGGCACCTTCGTGGCGCATCATCTGATCCGCCACGGCGCGCAGAATGTGAACCAGCTGTTCGACTCGCTGTTCGCCAGCGGGCACGCGGCCTCCTCCGAGCTGCTCGCCTTCGGCCCGGCGGAGCCGCCGCCGGAGGTTGCGGCCGCGTTCGGCGTTCCGGCCGGACAGAAGCTATTGCGGATCGACCGCCTCTATCTGCTCCAGGGCCGGCCGGTCGGCGCCGGGCTCGGATGGATGCTGCCGGATGCGCTTGGGATTTCAGAAAAGGACGCGGCGGAGCACTCCACCGCGCGGCTGCTCGAAAGCTTTCTCGGGCTGAAGCTCGAACGGACCGAGCTTGCGATCCGCGCCGCCGCGGCGGGCAGCTCCATCGCTCGTCACCTGAGGATCGCGCCGCGCGCGCCCGTCCTCGTCCTGCACCGGCGCCGGCTCCTGGTCGACGGCCGCACCGGCGATCTCACCCGCTTCTACATGAACGCGGAATCCTACGAGTTCTCCTGCGACGATCTTCTCGCCCTGGACAGCCGCTCCTCATTGAAGCTGTTCGCCGCATGACCTTGCCGCCACCACGCAGTTTGGAAATGACATGACGCCCATCGCCCACAAAACCGCGCTCCGCACGCTCGGACGGCTAGCCGCAGCCTTTGCCGCCGTCTGCCTGGCAAGTGGAATAGCTGCGGCCGAACCGGACACCATCCGCGAGGCCTATCGCCTGACCAGCACGTCGATCCTGGCGACCGACACCGACTATGCCGCCCGCTATGGACTGAAGATCGAAACCGTGAAGCTGTCGACCGGCATCGAAGCCAACGAAGCGATCCTGACCGGCGCGGTCGATGTCGCGGAGGTCGGCATCACGCCTTTCGTCACCCTGCTCTCCCGCTCCAGCGATGTCGTCGCGATCGGGGTGGCGAGCTCCGGCGGCGGCATGTACCGGACGGTGGTGCGCAAGGAATCGCCCTATCAATCGATGGACGATCTGCGCGGCAAGAAGATCGCCATCCGCATCGGCTCGGGAAACTACTCGGCGTTCCTGATCTATATCGCCACGCGCGGCTGGAAGGAGACCGACTTCCAGATCGTCAACAGCGGCGACCAGGAGGCGATCGCGGCGCTGACGGCAGGCTCCGTCGATGCGGTGATCTATTGGGAGCCGATCGTCTCCGTCCTGATCGCCAAGGGCATTGCGCGGCCGATCTTCAGCTTCAAGGGCGTGGTCAACAATCCGATCTTCATCGTCGCCAACCGCAAGGCGATCGAGCAGAAGCGGCCGGCGCTGATCAAGTATCTCGCGACCTATATGGACGCGCAGGCGCTGCTCACCCATGACGTGCCCTCGGCCGCCCGCCTGATCACGGCCGCCATGACCGGCTCGGGCCAGCAGATCGACGGCAAGGCGATCGAGATGTCGATCCCGGCCACCGACTATGTCATCGACCTCACGGACAATTCGAGCGCCGACGCCAAGGCGAATTTCGAGCTGGTGAAAAAGGCCGGCAAGCTGCGCGGCAGCGAGCCCGACTGGTCCAAGGCGTTCGACGCGAGCCTCGTCGCGGATGCGCGCAAGCTTCGCGCACAGTAAGGAGCACGCATGTCCCTCGACATTCACACCCAAGGCACGGACCACGGGCTCGTCCTTGCCCGCGGCCCGGCCTCGGCGCGGCTCGCCAAGTCGGCGGTGTCGCTGTTGCGCTTCTGCGGGCCGATCGCGCTGATGCTGGTGCTGTGGGAGCTCGGCAGCCGGCTCGGCCTGATGAACCCGGTCCTGGTGCCGCCGCCCTCGGCCGTGCTCGCCAACATGGTGCGGCTGTTGCACAGCGAGGACGGCGCCATGCCGGTGCTATTGTGGCACACGCTGATCAGCTTCGGCCGCATCGTCGCCGGCTACGCGCTGGCCGCGCTGCTGTGCACCGGCCTTGGCCTTCTGATGGGCATCAATCCCACGGTCCACGCCTTCTTCGATCCGATCATCACGGTGCTGATGCCGATCCCGACACTGGCCTGGGTGCCGATCGTCATCCTCTGGCTCGGCATGTCGAACGCGACCATCATCTTCGTCGTGTTTCTCGCCGGGATGTTCCCGATCATCTACAATTCGGCCGCCGGCGTCCGCGGCATCTCCAAGAAGCAGCTTTGGGCGGCGGAGATCATGGGCGCCTCGCACCACAAGATCTTCGTCAAGGTACTGTTGCCCGGCGCGCTGCCCTCGATCATCACCGGCCATATCCTCGCCGTGAGCAATGGCTGGCGCGCGCTGGTCGGCGCGGAAATGCTGGCCGGCTCGGGCTGGGGGCTCGGCTACATGATCTTCGACGCCCGCACCTTCATGGATACCGAGACGGTCTATGGCGGCATCGTGATGATCGCGCTGCTCGGCCTCCTGATCGAAAAAGGCCTGTTCCGCCCGCTGCAGCGCTACACCATCGAGCGCTGGGGCACCGTGCGCAGCGAGTGAGGAAACACCCGTGAACGTCCATGCCGACATCAAAGCGCAGGCCGCCAAGCTTGCGATCGCCCACGTCTCCAAGTCCTTCACGTCCAGCGACGGCCGCCTGGTCCGCGCCATCGGCGACGCCGATCTTCAGATTGCCGAAGGCGAGTTCTCCGCCTTCATCGGCCCGTCCGGCTGCGGCAAGTCGACCCTGCTCTACATGATCGCGGGCTTCGAGCAGCCGAGCTCCGGAACGGTCGCGATGAACGGGCGCCCGATCGACCGGCCGCGCCCCGACCGCGGCATCGTGTTCCAGGAATACGTGCTGTTTCCGTGGCTCACGGTGGAAGGCAACATCCGCTTCGGGCTCGACGTCCAGGGCCTCAAGGATGCGGTCTCCGAGGAGCGCGTCCGCCATCTGATCTCGATCGTCGGCCTGAAGGGGTTCGAGACCGCCTATCCGCACACGCTGTCCGGCGGCATGCAGCAGCGCGTCGCCATTGCGCGGGCGCTGGCCTATGATCCCGAAGTGCTCTTGATGGACGAGCCGTTCGGCGCGCTGGATGCGCAGACCAAGCGGCGCCTGATCGGCGATTTCATCAAGATCTGGGAAGAGAACCGCAAGACCGTGGTCTTCGTCACCCACTCGGTGGAAGAGGCGCTGCTGCTCGCCGACAAGGTCTATCTGTTCTCGGCCCGCCCCTCCAAGATCAAGCAGGTCTTCGACGTCAACCTGCCGCGTCCGCGCGACATCACCACGCCCGCATTTCTCGAAATCGAGCGGGCGCTGCTCGCAAGCCTCGATGAAGAGGTCGCCAAGATGATGGAATGAGCGGACAATTCGACAAACGACTTCGGCCAATCAACGACAAAGAAATCAACAAAGAAATCACACGCCATGCTCTGCAAGAACTACCTTCCCGAGATGATGGGATCGATGACGATCTCCTCGACGGGCCCCTTCGCCGCCGGATCGATCCAGTCCCTCGTCTTCACTTACACGGCCGGCGATTTCGGCATCGATGACACCGGGAGCCTGCGCATCTGCTGGCGCACGACGTCCGACATGGCCAAGCCGCAGTTCACGGACCCTGCGGCGGCCAACTACAGCACGGTCTCGGCCTCCAACGGCGCGAGCCTGGAATATGCCGTCGATCGCAGCGGCGTGCGCCCGTGGGCCAACTGCATCACCATTCGGGTCGGTCGCGGCTTCCTGCGCAAGGGCGAGACCATCACCCTGCGCCTGGGCGACCGCAGCGGCGGCTCGCCCGGATTCCGGCTGCAGACCAATGTCGAGAATTTCGAATTCAAGACCTTCGTCGACGCCTTCGCCACCAGCGAATATACCGAGCTGCCGATCTCGCCGAAGATCGCGCTGGTGCCGGGCGAAGCGCGGCGCTGGCGGGCGCTGCTGCCGAGCCAGAACATTTGCGGCGAGCCGTTCCGGCTGTGCATCGCTTCCGAGGACATCTGGGGCAATCCGACCGGCGAAGGTCGGCTGCCCGTGGAGCTCTCGGCGTCGTTGCCGGTCGACGGGCTGCCGCAGGGGGCGCTGTCGCCGGCTGCGGACGGCACGCTGATCGTGGACGGGCTCAAGACGCGCGAGACCGGCGATCTCCGTATCGATGTGCGCAGTGCCGCCGACGGCCGGCTGCTCTGCACCTCGACGCCGGCCAAGGTGCTTCAGGCCGCGCCGTTCCGCCATTATTGGGGCGATCTGCACGGCCAGAGCGGCGAGACCATCGGCACCAATCCCGCGCGCAACTATTTCCTCTACGCCCGCGACAAGGCCTTCCTCGACATCGTCGGACACCAGGGCAATGATTTCCAGATCACCGACGCGTTCTGGACCGAGCTGAACGCCTTGACGGCCGAATTTCATGTCCCCGGCCGCTTCGTCACCTTCCCCGGCTATGAATGGTCCGGCAACACCGGCATGGGCGGCGATCGCAACATCTTCTACCGCGAGGAAGGACGCCCCATCCGACGCTCCTCCCGCGTTCTGGTCGACGATCCCTCCGATCAGGATTGCTACACCGCCGGCGCGTTGTTTGCGGCCATGAGCGAAGCCAAGGAGGACGCCGTGGTCATCGCCCATGTCGGCGGTCGCTATGCCGACCTCGCGGTGGCCCATGACGGGCGGCTGGAGCGCGCGGTCGAGATCCATTCGACCTGGGGCACCTTCGAATGGCTGCTGCATGACGCCTTCGACCTCGGCCACCGTCCCGGTGTCGTCTGCCACAGCGACGACCACAAGGGACGCCAGGGTGCGACCATGCCGGGCGCCTCGACCTTCGGTGCGATCGGCGGCCTCACCTGCTATCTCGCGCCCGAGCTCACCCGCGATGCCATCTTCGCGGCTCTGCGCGCGCGCCGTCACTACGGCACCACCGGCACGCGCCTCTATATGGCGGTCGCCGGCACCTTCGACCGTCCGGTCGAGATCTTTGCCGATGATCCCCTGCTCGGGCCGACGTCGTCGAGCCGCGGCACGGTTGTCACCATGGGCGCCATCGCCGCGCCCGCGGGGGCCGACCTCTCGCTCGACATCGACGTGGCGGGGTCGGCCCCGATCGAGCGCATCGACGTGTTTCATGGCAAGGAGATCGCGGAGACCTTCCGCCCGTATCAGGCGTCCGATCTCGGACGGCGCGTTCGCGTGCTCTGGAGCGGCGCGGAATATCGCGGCCGCGGCCGCGAGACCGTCTGGACGGGACGCGCGGACGTCTCGGGCAATCGAACCGAGAAAGTCGCCGCGATCAACTTCCTCAATGCCGAACGGCCGCTGCAGGCTTCGCCCGAGCAAGGCCGGGTGAGCTGGAAGTCCGTGACCACTGGCAACATGGCCGGCTTCGATCTCTGGCTCGAAAAGCCCGATGCGGGCCGCCTGACGGTCGAGACCAATCTCGCCACGCTCGACGTCGATCTTGCCTCGCTCGGGGCCGACGAAAAAATCGCCGAGGCCGGCGGCCTGGCCCGCCGCCTGCGCGTCTGGCGCCTGCCGGACGAAAAGCGCACGATGAAGATGCATGTCACGCACAAGGTGATCGGCAAGCCGCTGACGCGCGATCTTCCGGTCTATGTCCGCGTCACCCAGGAGGACGGACACCAGGCCTGGTCGAGCCCGATCTACCTCATCCCTTGAGGTGGCGCGCCACGCGCCACCATCTTCGCCGCGACCTCGTTGGTCGCCGCAATGGCCCGGGACCATGCCGGCGGCCGTGTCCCCGCGGACGCGGCTCGGAAGGATCTGCCTCCCGCATCACGCCACCACCGGCGCAACCACGGCCTCCAGCGCCTTCGCCGCATCGCGCGGGTTGAGCCGCACCTGCAGGCCGCGCTGGCCGCCATTGAGATAGACGAGGTCGTGCGCCATCGCCTGTTCGTCGATGGCGGCTTTCGGCCGGCGCATCTGGCCGAACGGGCTGATGCCGCCGACCTTGTAGCCCGACAAACGCTCGGCCTCCGCGGGCTTCATCATCTGCGCCGACTTGCCGCCGAAGGCCGCCGCGAGCTTTTTCATGGAAACCTCGCGATCGGAGGGCACGATGACGCAGACCGCCTTGCCGTCGACCAGCGCCATCAGCGTCTTCAGCACCCGCGCCGGCTCCTCGCCCAGGGCCTCGGCCGCCTGCATCCCGATCTGCTCGGCATCGGGATCGTAATCGTAGGAATGGACGGTGAAGGCGATGCCCGCCTGCTCCAGCGCTTTGGTCGCACGCGTGACCTTGGACATTCCGATCTCATCTTGCCTGTGCGGAGTTTCATCTTCAACTTTTTTCAACTTTCCTCGCACATGCGCAAGTGCGGGCGTCGTTCAAAACGTCGTTCGGCCGGCATTCATGTCAGCGAGCGGACAATGAGGCGGTCCTGACTGCAGGGAGTCCATTCGCATGCAACCGCTCAGCCGTAGGCGGGCGATCGCCCTCGCCTCGTCCTTTGCCGCGACCTCGCTGGTGGGGCGCAAGGCGCGGGCGCAAGCGCCGGCCAACGAGGCGACGTTTGACATCGCCAGCTTTCTCACGGCCGGTGCCGATGCCGATACCGCATTTGCCAAGGCAATTGCGGAAATCGAGAAGGCCGCGGCCGGCGCCGCCAGGGGCGGCGGGCCCGTTCATGTCGTGCTCAACCTGCAAAAGAACGCGACCTATCGGATCAAGCGGCCGCTCGCGCTGAAGCAGCTCAACGGGTTCGAGCTCAACGGCAACGGCGCACAGCTCCTCAACACGACGCGGGATTCGACGCTGCATGTCTCGTCGTCCAGCCATGTCACCATTCGCGACCTTTCGATCGACTACGACCCGCTGCCGTTTACCCAGGGGACCATCACAGGCCTCGACAAGACGGCAACGCAGATCACCGTCAAGGTCGATCCGGGCTACCCCGACGATCCGGCGTTTCTTGCCAGCATCACCGATGGATTTTTCAGGGTGATGGATCGCAACACCCGCGCGCTGAAGGCCGGCGCACGCGACTTTCTCAACCCGAGCAAGGTGGAGCTGATATCGCCGGGGCTGATCAAGGTGCATTTGCGCTGGGGCGCCAATGATCGCTTTCCGAGCCAGCTCCCGATCGCCGTGGGCGACGTTGTCACCATCGCCAATGGCTATGCCCATGCCGTCGTGGTCGACGGCAGCGACGCCACAAGCTTCATCGACGTCAAGCTGTTCGCTTCGCCGGGTATGGGGCTCCTGGAAAATGGCGGCCCTGGCTCGATGCTGCTGCAGAAGATGTCGATCGTGCCCGGCCCACGGCCGAAGGGCGCGACCACCGACCGCCTGATCTCGACCAATTCCGACGGTTCGCATTTCATCACCGTCGAGCGCGGCCCGACCATCGAGGATTGCACCTATGCAAACACCTCCGACGATGCCGTCAACGTGCACGGCTTCTATTACTACGTGATCGCGAAGCAGGCGCCCGGCCGCTATCTGCTGACGCCCAAATGGGACATCGGACTTGCCGCCGGCGACACCATCGAAAGCTGCGATCAGGCGAGCTTCCGCTCGCTCGGCCGGACCAGGATCACGCAATTCTCGAAGCGCCACGCGCCGGAGCTCAAGACGAAGATCGCCGCGCTCTGGAAGAACAAGAGCCCGACCACGGTGCCCGATCTGATCTATGACGTCACGCTGCAGCAGGACCTGCCGCTCAAGGTTGGCGATTGCCTCACCTCGCTGTCGCGGATCGGCTCAGGTGCCGCGATCAGGCGCTCGAGCTTTCATGCCTGCGGCCGCGTGCTGGTCAAGGCGCCGAACGCGGTCATCGAGGACTGCCAGTTCACGTTCTCCTCGGCGACGGCGGTGCAGACCGGCAGCGATATCGGCTTCTGGTCCGAGTCGGGATTTGCCGACAACCTCGTGGTCAGGAACAATCATTTCAGCCATTCGATCACCGGAGCCAACGAGGCGACGGGGGGAAACGGCGCGCTCGGCGCCATCTATGTCGGCATGGTGGCGCCCGACAGCGTCAAGGGCTTCCCGAACAACGTCCAGAACCACAACGTCACCATCGCGGGCAACCACATCGATGATTCCTATCTCTACGCGATCTTTGTCGGCAATGCCGACGGCGTGAAAATCGAAGGCAACGCCATCGGCCAGACATTCATTCGCGGCAGCGCGTTCGACGCCGGCCAGCTCTATGGCATCAAGCCGGACAGCGCGATCTATGTCGGCCGGGCGCGCAATGTCGCGATCAGCAACAACAGCGTCGCGCGCGGCAAGGTGACGAAGACCGCGGTCGCGGTCGACGCCGCCTGCGACAAGGCGACCTTGCACCTCGTCAATAATCGCCTGGTGTGATCGCCGCTAGGATCAGCGCACGCCTAGGCCGCGCGTCGGCGACCGCGCCGGCGGACGATAAGCCTCAGCCAGGGCGTCAAGTGGAAGGCGCTCATCAGCAGATACATCGGGACCATCCCGCCCAAGCTCGATGCATGCGCGGCCGAGCAGATCATGTCGGCTTGTCCGCCGCCGAGCATTGCCGTCAGCGCCGCCATCAGGGCGAAGCTCGGCGCCGCCGCGAGCGCCAGCACGTCGGCGGCAGCAATCCTGTCGCTCATCACGGCTCGCTCCGTCTCTGCCGACCGACTTGTCATCATCGGTTCCCCCGGCCCTTCGGCAGGGCCGCGCCCATGGCATGACCGGTCAAAACGGCCCCGGCCCACCCGACGACCGCGGGTGAGGACGCTTGGGGAAAGGGTTGTCCAATCGACCATGGCAGCGGTCTTCTCGCTCCGACATACTGGTTTGTCCGCAGGAGATAGATTAGGACCGGGCGAGGCATGGCGAGAGTGACAAGTGTGGCGGGATTCGCATGGACTCGCTGATCACGGCAGCAGGGCTGGCGCTGGCGCGAGGTGATCCTCTCGGCGCATTGAAGCGGGTCGCCTTGCGCGACGACGCTCCAGCGCTGGCGCTGCGCGGCATCGCGATGGCACGGCTCGGCGACCTCGCTCGCGCCAAGGCGCTGCTGCGCGGCGCCGCGCGCGCCTTCGGGCCGAAAGAGGCCGTAGCCCGCGCCAGATGCGTGGTCGCGGAAGCCGAAATCGCGCTGGTCTCGCGCGACCTCACCTGGCCCGCCAAGGCGCTCGAGACTGCCCGCGACACGCTCGAAGCGCACGGCGACCGCCTGAACGCGGCCTATGCCGAGAGTCTCGATATCCGCCGGCTGCTCCTGATCGGTCGTCTCGACGAGGCCGAGCGCAAGTTGCGCCGGCAGGATCCTGCGCCCTTCCCGCCTGCCTCGCGCGCCATCCATGAGCTGGTCGTGGCCGGCATTGCGATGCGCCGCCTGCACACCAAAATCGCCCGCGAGGCGCTGGCGCGGGCCGCGCGCGCCGCGCGTCAGGCCGGGATCCCCGCGTTGAATGCCGAAGTCGACAGCGCCGCCCTCGTGCTCGATACGCCGGCGGCGCGCCTGATCGCCCGCGGCGAGACGCGCCCGCTGCTGCTCGAGGACGTCGAGGCGCTTTTGGCCTCGAAAGCGCTTGTCATCGACGCTTGCCGTTATGTTGTGCGCGAGGGAGCGACGCAGGTCTCGCTCGCAACGCGTCCGGTTCTGTTCGCGCTCGCCCGCGCCCTCGGCGAGGCTTGGCCCGACGACGTCTCCAGGACCGCGCTGGTCGCGCGCGCGTTCCGCGCCAGGCACGCCGATGATTCGCATCGCGCGCGGCTGCGGGTCGAGATGGGCCGGCTGCGCCGCATGCTGCGCACCTTTGCCGATCTCAGCGCCACCAAGGACGGCTTTGCACTGGTACCGTGCCGCGCGCGAGAGGTCGTGGTGCTGGCGCGGCCGGTCGAGGAGGAACATGCGGCGGTGCTTGCGTTTCTCGCCGACGGCGAATCCTGGTCGAGCTCGGCGCTGGCACTTGCGCTGGGCGCGAGCCAGCGCACCGTGCAGCGCGCGCTCGACGAGCTCGCCGGCGCCGGCAAGATCCAGTCTTTCGGACGCGGCCGCGCGCGGCGCTGGATGACCCCGCCGCTCCCGGGATTCGCGACGAACTTGTTACTCCCGGCGCCGTTATCGGGGGGCTAGGATGGCGGCGGTCCAACGAGCGATCGGAAGCGTGACATGAAACGAGCCACCGCCGAGATCATCAGGGAATATGGCCCGTTCCCGGGCGTCGAGCGCGTCGATGGCGTCTCCTATGACGGGCAAAATGTGTGGTTCGCCTCCGGCAACAGGCTCAATGCGCTCGACCCCGAGCGCGGCGACGTGCAACGCGCAATCGATGTTCCGGCCCACGCCGGCACCGCCTTCGACGGCCGGCATTTGTTCCAGATTGCCGAGAACCGGATCCAGAAGATCGATCCCGCGACCGGCAAGGTGCTGGCGACCATTCCCGCGCCGGGCAATGGCGGCGACTCCGGCATGGCCTGGGCCGAAGGCTCGCTCTGGGTCGGCGAATATCGGGCCCGCAGGATCCACCAGGTCGATCCGGAGACCGGCAGGATCCTGCGCACCATCGAATCCAACCGCTTCGTCACCGGCGTCACCTGGGTCGACGGCGAGCTCTGGCACGGCACCTGGGAAGGCGACGAGAGCGACGTGCGCCGCATCGATCCGACGTCCGGCGAGACGCTGGAGCGCCTGGACATGCCGCCCGGCAGCGGCGTATCGGGCCTCGAGTCCGACGGCGCCGATCAGTTCTTCTGCGGCGGCGGCAACAGCGGCAAGGTGCGCGCGGTCAGACGACCGAAGCGGGGCGGCAGATGATCATCTGCCAACGCCTGTTGGACGCCTAGTCTCCTGCGCTGACGACCTGCGCGCCGGCCGGCCTCTCCTCTCCGGCCGCGAGCGCCCTGCCGAAATAGCTCCGTCGCGTTTCCTCGGCGGCGCGGGCGTCGCGGCGCATCCGCAACAGGTCCTTGCGCGAGACGAGGCCGACGAGGCGCATGGTGCCGCGCTCGACGATCGGCACGCGGCCGATGTCTTCCGCGGCCATCCGGTCCGCCAGCCGCGCCACCGTCTCGTCGGCATGTCCGACGACGGGGGAATCGTCGGAGTGGCGATCGAACAGCGTCTCCGAATGCACATCGGGCTCGGTCCGCCAGCGCAGGATGTCGGCCCGCGCCACCATGCCGATGACCCGGCCGTCGTTACTCTGGATCGGATAGGATTTGTGGCGGTGCTCGTCGGTCGAGAAGAAGGCGATCGCCTGATCGACCGTCATGTCGGCCGGCAGCGTGTCGACCTCGCGCACCATCACGTCGGATACGCGCAGCAGCTCGAACGGGTCGATGCTGTATTCACGCACGACATGCTGTCCGCGCCGCGCGATCTTCTCGGTCAGGATCGAACGCTTGAGCAGGAGCACGGTGACCGCATAGGCCGCGCCGGTTGCCGCGAGCAGCGGCCCGAGCAGCGCGAGATCGCCGGTCAGCTCGACCGCAAACATGATGCCGGTCAAGGGCGCGCGCATGGTGCCGCCCATCATCGCCGCCATGCCGATCAGCGCCCAGACGCCGGCATTGCCGGGCAGCAGCTGGCCTTCGAGCCAGCCGAGGCAGCCGCCGAAGATCAACAGCGGCGCCAGCACGCCGCCCGAGGTGCCCGAGGCCAGCGCGACGATCCAGATGACCGACTTGACGACGAGGATCATCGCGACCTGCCCCGCCGTCATGTGACCGCCAAGCAGATCGCCGATCACGTCGTAGCCGACGCTCAGCGCGCGGGGTTCGATCAGGCCGCCGAAGCCGACCACGAGGCCGCCGAGCGCCGGCCACCACATCCAGTGGATCGGCAGCGCCCCGAACAAGTCCTCGGCCTTGTAGAGAAGGCCGGTCAACAGGCCCGATTGCAAGCCTGCGACAATGCCGACGCCGACCGCGGCGAGAAGCCGCCACCAGGACACGTCGAGCGCTCCGGCAAACGGAAACAGCGGTCCCGATCCGATCGCGAGCGGCCGCAAGGCCGCGGCCAGCGCGCAGGCGGTGATGACGGGAATCATGCTGCGCGGCTTCCACTCGAACAGCAGCAATTCGACCGCGAGCAGCACCGCCGCCACCGGCGTGCCGAAGACGGCGGTCATCCCGGCCGCAGCGCCGGCCACCAAGAGTGTCTTGCGTTCGGCGGCACTCAGGCTGAAACATTGCGCAAACAGCGAGCCGATGGCGCCGCCCGTCATGATGATCGGGCCCTCGGCGCCGAACGGCCCGCCGGTTCCGATCGAAATGGCGGAGGACAATGGCTTGAGCAGCGCGACCTTGGGCGACATCCGGCTTTCGCCGATCAGGATGGCCTCGATCGCCTCGGGAATGCCATGGCCCCGGATCTTCTCCGAGCCGAACCGCGCCATCAGCCCGATGATCAGGCCGCCGAGCGCGGGTGCGGCCACCATCCACCAATTGGCCCTGGCGCCGGCAAGCGACACGGTGTGCGCATCGATGGTCTGGAACCAGACCAGGTTGGTCACCAGCGCAATCGCGCGCAACAAGAGCCACGCCGCCGCCACCCCGCTTGCACCGACAAAGACGGCCATGGCAACGAGGACGAGAACGCGACGATCGGTGGTAAAGTCACCGAGCCGCGACGGCGCGGCGTTGGCAGATTGCGAACGATGCAAGACGGCCTCTCCCGGGCACCCGCCCGGAAGGCGGAGCCTGCATTGGTCGATTTATATCGCACTGCGAATAACTCGTATTACGAACTAATTCAACGGATATCATGAACGAAAGTCGCAAGCGCCGCTCCCCATCCGCTGGAGCGCTGGACGAGCGGGATTATGCAACGCTGGCCTCGTTCCGCCGGTCGCTCCGGATATTCCTGGCGTTCAGCGAGGACGCCGCCCGCAAGGCCGGGCTTCCCTCGCAACAGCATCAGGCGATTCTCGCCATCCGCGGCCTTGCGCCGGACACCGGCATGACGGTCAACGATCTCGCCGAGCAGCTCCTCTTGAAGCCGCAGACGGCGGTCGAACTGGTCGACCGCCTGGAGGACGCGGGCCTCGTGCGGCGCGAGCGCGACCAGGTCGACCGCCGCCGGGTCCTGCTCTCACTCACCACGAAGGCCAGCCGCCTGCTCGAAAAGCTTTCAGCAGAGCATCTCGCCCAGATCCGCCGCGACGCGCCGCAGCTGATCGCACTGCTGCGGGACGTGGCACGGGAGGACAGCGGCTAGGCTGGCGGCAGCCGCTTTAGCCGTCGTCGAGACTAACGATCACGGCGGCGTTGGCGATGATGATGGCGTCGCCGCCGCTCTCGGCCGGAATTTCCAGCCCGCCTTTCACCGCGGTGACCGTCACCGTGCCATAGGGCAATTCCTTGGCGACCGCCGCAATGTCGACACCGCTCGGGTCCGGCACGCCGATCGTGACATCGACGAACATGTCATTGGCGGTCTTGCCGAGCATGCGGAAGAAGCCGAGGCTGGAATGCCTGATGGCGTCGGACACCGCGCGCTTGGCCGCCTTGGTCGCGTCCTTGCCATGGACGTCGACGCCCATGCCCATCTCGGTGATACAGCGCATGCGTGCCATTGGGATTTCCTGACATAGCTGGAACGACGGCAATGCTGCCACAGCCCCGTCGCTTTGGCCGCAGGATGACGCGCATGCCTCCTATGCCGGCGCAGCCACGGGCTCGGCCGCGACCTTGGGGAACGGCCTGAACGTGAGCGCGATCAGGAAGGCACCAAGTCCGACTGCCCAGGAGCCGATATAGAGCCAAGCGTAGCTGGCGAAGGTGTCGTAGATCAAACCGCCAGCCACCGGCCCGGACGCCATGCCGAGGCTGCCGGCCATTGCGAGACCGCCGATCACGGTCCCCATCATGCGCAGCGGAAAATTCTCGCGTGCCAGCGCCGAATAGAGCGGCATGGTCCCGGCATAGACGAAGCCGAACAATGCCGCCACGGCGTAGAATGCGGCAAGCTCGCGGGCGAAGACATAGGCCAGCGCGCCGAACGCCTGCACCAGCAGGCCCGCGACCAGCGTGCGCTTGGCGCCGAAACGGTCACCCAGCAGGCCGAACACGATTCGTCCACCCATTCCCGACAGCCCTTCCACGCTGTAGATCGTGACGGCGGCGATCATCGGAATCCCGCAGCTGACGGCATAGCTGACGGTATGGATGATCGGACCCGAATGGGTCGCGCAACAGCAGAAATTGGTCGCGAGCAGGATGATGAATTGCGGCGAGCGCAGCGCCTGCGAAAGCGACATCTCCGCTTGCGGCCTGGTCCCATCGCCTGGGGTGGCCAGCGCGGCGTCGAGCGCGGGCGCGCGGCGCACGAACAGCGAGGCCGGGATCATGATCGCGGCGACGACGAGCGCGAGGATCTGCATCGAGGTGCGCCAATCATGGTGCGAGACGAGCCAGGCAACCAGCGGCGACATGGTCATGGGCGCCATCCCCATCCCGGCCGACACCAGCGACACCGCGAGGCTGCGATGGGTGTCGAACCAGCCGGTGACGGTCGCCATCATGGGTGCGAAGATCGCGGCGGTGGCGCCGCCGACCATCACACCGAAAATGAGTTGAAAGGCGAGAAGCGATGTCGCCCGGCTGGCCAACGCAAGGCTGGCCGCGATGACGACCGAGCCGGTCAGGACCACCGGCAGCGGCCCCAGCCGGTCGGACAGCGTGCCCCAGGCCATGCTGGTCAGCGCCATCGCCAGAAAACCGATGGTCATGGCGCTGGACACGCCCGTGATGGACCAGCCGGTGTCCCGCGCGATCGGCTGCAGCAGCACCGGCAGCGAAAACATGCCGCCGATCGCAACACAGCCCAGCAGCCCTCCGGCCGCGACGATCACCCAGCGATAGCGGGAAGTTGTCATTCCTGGTCTCCTCTGTAGATTTGCTGCCGTGGAAGACGAATGGAATGCGCCGGAACCGACAAGCAAATGCGGGCACTGACAGCTTTTTTACGACGCGACATCGATGCTGCATGGCTGTCGCAATAGGTTTATTCAGCGCCGAGACCCACTTGAAGATCCCCGGGGAATCATGACCATCCGTCCCATCGTCCGCTACCCCGACCCGCGGCTCGCGATTCCGGCGCGGCCCGTGACCGAATTCGACGCGGCGCTGCGCGAGCTTGCCAGGGATCTGCTGGAGACGATGCATGCGGCGCCCGGAATCGGGATCACGGCGCCGCATGTCGGGGTGTTCCTGCGCGTCGTGGTGCTCGATCTCGGCACCAGTGAAGGCGCGCACTTATGTCAATCCGGAGATCGCGTGGGCATCATCCGAGATGATCCTGCACCGGGAAGGCAGCGTCTCGATGCCTGGCGTCAACGACGAGGTGCAGCGTCATGCCCGTGTCCGGATCAGCTATCAGGACGTCGACGGCAACATGCAGACGGAAGAATCGGACGGCCTGCGCGCCGTCTGCCACCAGCACGAGATCGACCAGCTCAACGGACTGTTCTGGATCAGCCGATTGTCCCGCCTCAAGCGCGAACGGCTGATCAAGCGGTTCGAGAAGGCCTCGCGGAGACCTTGAGGCGCGGATTGGCGACCTGAAATCCGCCGCCACATCGATGCACATGCATTGACCTGCCGGAGATCGTCTCCATATAGGCATCGCGGCAAGCGGAGAACGTATCCGCTTTCACTCGGGTCGCGCGGCTGGCTTGCTCCAGCCGCCCCCAACTGCCTGCGGGTTTCTTCCGGGAGTACGCCATGACGCCTCTGTCCATCCTCGACCTTGTCCGCGTGACCGAGGAAACGGACGCGCGCGGCGCGCTCGACAACGCCCGCGATCTCGCGGCTCATGCCGAGCGCTGGGGCTATCGCCGCATCTGGGTCGCCGAGCATCACAACATGCCGGGAATTGCCAGCGCCGCGACGTCCGTCGTGCTTGCCCATATCGGCGCCGGCACCAGCAAGATCCGGATCGGCGCCGGCGGCATCATGCTGCCCAACCACGCGCCTTACGTCATCGCCGAGCAGTTCGGCACGCTGGCGCGGTTGTTTCCAGGCCGCGTCGATCTCGGCCTCGGACGCGCGCCGGGCACCGACCAGCTGACGCTGCGCGCCTTGCGCCGCTCGCCGGAAGCCGCGGACAATTTCCCCCAGGACGTCCTCGAGGTGCAGGCGTTCCTGGCGCCGGCCGGTCCGAACCAGCGCATCCAGGCCGTGCCCGCGGCGGGAACGGAAGTCCCGCTCTGGATTCTCGGCTCAAGCCATTTCGGGGCGATGCTGGCCGCCGAACTCGGGCTTCCCTACGCCTTCGCCTCGCACTTCGCGCCGGACGAGCTCATTCCGGCGCTGCAGATCTATCGCAGTCGCTTCAAGCCCTCCGAACAGCTCGACCGGCCCTACGCCATGGTCGGCGTCAACATCATTGCGGCCTCCAGCGAGGCCGAGGCACGAAGGCTCGCCACAACGCAGCAGATGTCGTTCGCAAACATCTTTCGCGGCGCGCGCGGCTTGAGCCGGCCGCCGATCGACGACATCGAAACCTACTGGTCGCCGATGGAAAAGGCGCAGGCGATGCGGATGCTCGCCCGCTCCATCGTCGGCTCGCCCGACACGGTTCGCACGGGATTGGAGGCGCTGGTAAAGGAGACCGAGGCTGACGAGCTCATCGTCGTGTCCGATGTCTACGACCACACCACGCGGCTGCGCTCGTTCGAGCTGATCGCGGAAGCGGCGGGGATTCGGCCGTAGTCTTTCAGAAGGACTGCGATGCAGTTCTCAAGATGACTATTGCTTGAAACAATGATCGCGGTGCCATTTCAAGAAATGCGGGTGTGGACGGTCTGATAGACGCCGCGGTGGGGACGCGCGACCGGACTTGTTCAATATCGATCGAATCCCTTCCGGCGCGCAGAATCCGCCGCGGCCTGGTCGCCGCGACGACATAGGTGCCGGAAAGTCGTGGTGCCCGCATCCTTATCGTGACCTCGTTGCATTCTCCGTGATGGAGCGAGCCGCTCTCTCGATCACGTTGGCGACAGCCGCGGGATGCGAGACGTAGACGAGATGGCTGCCGTTGATTTCTGTTATCTGCGCCCCCGAGCGCTTGTACATCCAGCGCGCAAGCTCGGGATTGAGCGCGTGATCAGCCGTGGCGACGACTCCGTAGCTGGGCTTGTCGTGCCACGCGGCCACCGTCACTGGCGCGTCGAATGCGGCGGCCGCTATCGGCATCTGCGAGTCTGCCATGAATTTTGCGCGCACCGGGGGGACGTCGGCGGCGACGTCGGCCGCGAATTTGCTTGGATCGATGAAGATGAAGCCATCCCTGGTCGGCTTGAAGTCGCCGCTCGGCACTGTTCCCGGCATCGACGCAGCAAGCTTGTTGGTGCTTTCGCCTATATCGGGCTGCAATGCTGCAACGTAAACCAGCGCTCGCACTTTCGGATCAGCACCGGCGACGGTGATGATGGTGCCGCCATAGCTGTGACCGACGAGTATGACGGGGCCGTCTTGCTCGTCGATGACGCGTTTCGTTGCCGCGACGTCATCGCCCAGGCCCGTCAGAGGTTGCTGGACGACGCTGACGTGGAATCCGTCCCTTGTCAGGATGTCATAGACGCCACGCCACGCCGAGCCGTCATTGTTGGCGCCGTGCACGAGGACGATGTTTTTCACCCTGGCCCTCTCTCCGGCGCCAACGTCTAGAGCCAGGCTGCCCGCGACAATTGCGGCGATGAAGCCGACGCAAAGTCTAGGGGACATGGACATCCGATTTTTCGATGTTGCCGTTGCCATGACCGGTTCCTCAATTGGGCGCTTGCCCTAGCCATTCGCGGCGATCTTGGTGTCGCGCGGCTCGGGGCGGCCTTCGCCATTCTCGACCAGGTCTTTCAGGCTGAGCAGGAACGTCGCCCATTTGGTGCTGCAGTGATGCATGAATTCATTCGGCTCGCGCCAGCCCTCATGGCTGAAGAGCACAAAGGTCTGATCGTCGCGCCATTCGAGGCGGAAGCGAATCTCCGTGCCTACCCAGTCTTCCGCCGGACCCGAATAGCGCCACACCACGAGGCTCGGATCGGCGTGGACCACTTCGAATCGATTCTTGCGGAATTGGAACGCTCCGCCCACGGAGGCATCACCGTGGGTCTCGGAGGACCACCAGTTCTTGATGCCTTCGACGGTGCCAAGCGCTTCGAAGACACGCGCGGGTTCGGCGGCGATGCCGACGCGATGAAGAATGTTGGGCATTTCAACTCTCCGTTTGCTGGCAGGTATCCGTTTTTGACGCCTCGTCGGGCCTACTTCGCTCCCGAGTCGTTCAGCACGATCGAGCCGGTTTCGAGCAGCGACTTCAGGTTGGAGATGATTTTCGGCCAGCCGCCCGACACCGCGCCGATCAACTTCGACGGTTCACGCTCGATCGTGTGAATGATGGAGAGCTTCACCGCCGATCCGCTGGGCTCCAGCTCGATCGTGCAGAGGGAATCCCCTTCCGCCTTCAGCTCGGGAAATTTCTCGTGGCGCCAGCGGATCACCAGCCGCCGCGGCGCGTTGGCCTCGACAATCTCGCCGGCATCGGTGACACCGCCATCGCGCGACACCATCTTCCAGGAGGATCCGGCCGTCCAATCGCTTTCACAATGCGTGCCGAACCAATATTGCTTCATGAACTCCGCATCGGTCGTCAGCGCCGACCACAGCCTCTCCGGCGTCGTGCGGATGTAGGTGACGTAATGGAACGTTGACTTAGTCATTGGCTTTCTCCAGTCGCTGTTTCAACCTTGAAAGCGCCTTGAGGCGCGGCTTCTCGAACTTTGCAATCCAGCGCTCGTAGATTTCCTGCAGCGGCACCGGGTTGAGAAAATGCAGCTTCTCGCGACCGCGCCGGGCCGTGGCGACCAGGTTCGCCGCCTCGAGCACGTCGAGGTGCTGCGTGACACCCTGGCGCGACATGTCCAGGTGCTCGCAGAGTTCGTTGAGGGTGCGGCCGTCATGCGCGTGCAGCACATCGAGCAGCTTGCGCCGGCTGGGATCGGCCAACGCCTTGAATAGCAGATCGGTGTCACGGCGGCGCTCGGTCATGCGACCCATATGCAAGTCATCACTTGCATGACAATAGGCAAGCAAACACTTGCATGTCAAGAGCCTCGTTTCCGAGTTTGGAAGGCGCGGCAAGCGTCTCTACCGCGTGCTGGCCTTCGATGGCGTGGCTCTATTGAAGAACTGGGAGCGGCGTCGCCGCATACGCCCTGCCCGCCGCGCTGATGATCTTGGCGGCGTTACGCTCGGCATGGGCATCGCTTGAGGTTTGTCGCAGGCCACGGACAGCTCTGGCGCTGCGTGCTCCAGCTTTACCAGGGCAGCTCTCTGTCGAAGCGGTCTACGAACCGAAAGGCCGGGCTTTTTGTGGTTGGCCGCAATCGTGTCAACCACCAAAGGGATGCTCTCCTCACCCGCAGGCGAAGCCTCGGCTCCGCCCAGGTCGGTGCGCACCCAGCCGGGTGCGACGAGCAGTAGCGCGAGGGTCGCCCGGGCGACGCGTGGCATAGCCCTTCATCAGCATGTTGAGCGCTGCCTTGCTCGAGGAGTAGAGCGGCCAGAGCTCCGAAGTCATGATTGCGATCACGCCGTCCGCCGGCACGAGGTCGGCCAACAACTCGACGGTGCGGACGGGGCGAGCAAAGAGGATCTCGCCTCTACAGCATCTCCACGCAGATTGTCTTGCGAAGCTAGCATCGCGAAAATCGAGGCCTGAGCACAAAAAGACAAACGAATGCTTTGCTATTACATTGTGCGGCCAACGTGCTGCTTCAAGAAAAATGCCGCGCGATCAAGCGCCTGATCGGCTTCTTCCAGTTGCCCGGAATAGCCTTGAAAGACGTGCGGCACATTGGCCGTGACATCCAGGATGACATCGACGCCGGCGTCTCGCGCCCGCTTTGCAAGGCGCGTCGAATCGTCGAGCAGCAACTCGTTGGTGCCGACCTGCAGGAGCAGCGGCGGAAAGCCTGTCAGGTCTGCCAGAACGGCGGGCGAGAGTAATTCCTGGTTCGGATCGGCGCCCCCGAGATAGAGCGCGCCGGAGGCGCGCAGGCTCTCTCGCGTGAAAAATGGATCGATGCCATTCTTTGTCTCCATGCTGTCTCCCGATCGGGTTGCGTCGAGGCCGGCGGAAAAGGTGACGATGGCGGCTGGCATCGGCAGGCCTTCGCTCCGCGCCTGAAGGCATGTGGCGATGCACAGACCGCCGCCGGCGGAGTCGCCCGCAAACGCGATCCAATGGGGCTCTAGCCCTCGATTGAGGAGTTCGCGATAGGCCGAAACGCCATCCTCGATGGCGTGCGGAAAGGGATATTCGGGCGCAAGCCTGTAATCGAGCGAGAAGGACCGCATGCCAGTCCGGACGACGAGGTTGGCGGTCAGCGCCATCGCGGTCTCGGGCGAGCCCATCGAATACGAGCCGCCATGGAAATAGAGGATTGTTCCGGGACGGGAACTCTGTTCGGCTTCCACCAGCAATGCGCGGCACTTGCCGAGCGTCGTGGCGCTGGACCGCGTACCGGCAGGCACTTGCAGCGTGGACATGAATGCCGCGAACCACGCCCTCATGCCTTGCAGGGAGCGATCCGCCGCAGCAGACTCGGAGGGAAGGCCAAGTTTCGCGTTCAGATGCGCGCGTTGTTCACGGCTCATGTTTCACCTGCGGGCTTGAGGAGGAAGGACCGTCGCTTGGCTCAGCGGCCCGGCCAGATTGATCCGCTATCTCTCGGAACGCTCTCGCCAGGACGATCAGGTCCCGGGCCAGCGCGCGCGACGTCGCCAGGGGCAGTTTTTTCCCCAGACTGGCGGCATGGGGAGCCCAGGAGGTCATGACAGCCTCATAGGATTGGCGACCGCGCGCGCTCATCTCGACAAGCCGGGAGCGCCGGTGCCGGGGGTTCTCGATCGTGATCAGCAAGCCCTCATCCAGCATTTCGGAGACGAGGCGCTGCACCGACTGGCGGGCATTGCCGATGACACGCGCGAGGTCAGGCACGCTCGCAGCCCCTCCGCGCGCAATCGTTCCCAGCACCTGCCAGCGCGCGGCCGATAAGCCAAACTGCCCGGCCACCGCATCTCCAGCACCGACGATCTCGGCATGAAGCCGATAGGCCGCGCTGATCACATCATTGATGGCTAAGTCGGGCTTGCTTGACATGAACGCTCACTGCCCTATTAGCAGCACACTGTCAATATGACAGCAGTCTGTCATTCCGGCGGTCACGATCCGCAATCTTTCCGACGCGACACATCGCGCCCGGCTCGACGACCAGGCCGCCGAGACGCTCTCTCCTTTCACTCACCACGGCACCGTGTTCCCTTGGCGGTCGAGATAGGCCAACCCCGGCTTACCCTGCTGGCCCAACAGCACATCGACCAGCAGCGGCACGCTTTCCTCAAGGCCATAGGGCGCATCGGGTCCGCCCAGTTCGGTGCGGATCCAGCCAGGTGCCAGCAGCACCAGCGCGCGCGGCTGCCCCGCATGGCGGGCGGAATAACTGCGCACCAGCTGGTTCAGGGCCGCCTTGCTGCTGCGATAGACTTCGCGCAAGCCGTTGGTGTTGTTGGTGATGCTGCCCTGGCCAGAGGACATCACCCCGATCAGCCCATCGGCGCGGACAAGGTGCTGGAGGCGCTCGATCACCCGCATGGGGCCAAGGGCATTGGTGTCCATCACGCGAGCATATTCGTCGATGGCGATCTCCCCGGCGATCTCCTGTTGCAGGTTGGTGGTGCCGGCGTTGATGAACAGCATGTCGAACTGTCGGTCGGAGAGCCGCTCGCGCAAGGAGACGATCTGATCGGGTCGGGTGATGTCGACGGTTTCCACCATGATCCGGTTGGGATGGCGGTCGGCCAGATCGTGTAGCGCGGTTCGCGGGCCTTCGCGGACCGTACCCACGACATGCCACCCGCGTCGGGCAAATTCCTCGGCCATACCAAGGCCAAGGCCGCGGGATGCGCCAATCAGCAGGATGGTGCGGTGGGTCCGTGATAAAGGCTGGAGCATGGCGTGACTTTCCGATGAAGTGGATGCGACTGATGTGTCACGCAGGTCGGCACGGCGCCAGACGCATCAAATGCAAACAAATATTGCATCAAACGCCTGTGTCTGGCCGGCCCATCGGCTATGATCGCCGTCATGGATGAACCCGATCTCAACCTGCTGATCGCGCTCGACGTGTTGCTGGCGCAAGGCAGCGTGACGGGCGCCGCGCGCAAAATGGGGCTGAGCGCTTCGGCGATGAGCCGCACGCTGACGCGGCTGCGCAAGGCGACCGGCGATCCGCTGCTGGTGCGAGCCGGGCGCAGCCTGGTGCTCACCCCGCGCGCGATCAGCCTGCGCGCGCAAGTGGAGGGTCTGGTGCAAGGCGCGCGCACCGTGCTGGCGCCCCAGCCCGGCACGATCGATCCGGCCTCGATCGAGCGCACCTTTACCATTCGCGGCAGCGAGGGCTTTGTGGCGATGTTTGCCGCGCCGCTGGTGGCGCGGATCGCCGCCGTGGCTCCGCTGGTCCGGTTGCGTTTCGCGCCCAAGCCCGAGAAGGATGCCGAACCCTTGCGCGTTGGCGAGATCGATCTCGAAATCGGCGTGGTGGGGGCCTATGCCCCGGAACTGCGCCAGCGCCTGCTCTTTCGCGATCGGTTCGTCGGCGCAGTCCGCAGCGGGCATCCCTTGCTGTCAGGCCCGATCACCCCGGCACGCTATGCCGCCTGCCGGCACGTGGTGGCATCGCGCCGGGGGGTCTTCACCGGGCCGGTCGATGCGGCGCTGGGCGCGCTGGGCCTGCGTCGGGAAACCATGGTGGTCGTGCCCGGGTTTTCCGATGCCTTGCGGATTGCCCGGCAGTCCGACCTGATCGCGCTGGTGCCCGGTTCATGCTTTCGGGCCGAAGATGCGGCCCTCGTCGGATTATCCACCTTTCCGCTCCCTGTGCCCACGCCCGAAATCACGATTTCTGCGCTGTGGCATCCACGCATGGAGGCCGATCCAGCGCATCGCTGGCTGCGGGAAACGGTGATCGCGCTTTGTCGCCATCAGGATACGGATCGGTCACCGCCTTTGGTGGAATGAACCGCAAGGGCGCCAAGAAAGCCACCGGCCCTGGCCGCGCAATCTTGCCTCATCCCGCGTTGCCAGCCCCCGCTGGCCAAGCGCGAAAAACGAGGCGCCGGGAGCGGACCTCCCGTATCAGCGTCGACGAATGGGTTTGGTCTGCCAAGCCAACGCGCGACGCGCCGACGACCGGAGCCGTCTGTCGAGTCATGACGGGTCCTTGCATGATTGCGAAAGTCAGAACGCGGCCTTGCCGATCGACGCGCCGCCGTCGACATGGATGGTCTGGCCCGTGATAAAGGCGGCCTCGTCGGACAGCAGAAATGCGACGGCCGCGGCGATCTCATCGGGCTGGCCGAAGCGCCTCATCGGCACGCCCGCAAGGTAGCGGCTCTCCCCTTCGCTGCCCGGCGGGTTGTTGGCGCGGAACAGCGCGGTTTCGGTCGGTCCGGGCGAAACTGCATTGACCGTGATCCCGGTGGTCGCGAGTTCGAGCGCCCAGCTCCGGCTGAAGCTCACGAGAGCGGCCTTGGCCGCGGCATAGGCGGTACGCTCGATTGAGCCGAGGACGGTCAGACTGGAGATGTTGACGATCCGTCCCCAGCCCCGCCCGGTCATGCCGGGCAGCAGCGCTTGTGCCGCCTGGAGCGCGGGATGCAGGTTGACTCGCATCACCTCCTCCAGCGCCGACAGTTCGACCGAGCCGAGCCGTTGCGGACGGACGAGGCCGACATTGTTGACGACACCGTCGAAACGAAAGCGGGCGGTGAGCTCCGCCAGCGCCTCGTCGGTGGCGCGCGTGTCGGCCAGATCGACGGGAACGAGCATGCCGGGGAAGTCCGGCGCGGCGCGGCGGGCGAAACCGACGACCTGGTGCCCGTCGCGGTTCAGACGGTGAGCGAGGGCCAGGCCGATGCCCTTGCTGGCGCCCGTGATGAGGAAGGTCCGGGACATGAGTAGCCTCGTGAAAGGGCCCCGCCACCGAAGCAGCCGGGGCCGTGGGGTCAGGCGACGACGGTCGAGGCGCGGCGCAGTGCGGGCAGCATGTCCTCGGGCTCGGGACGGCGGGTGTAGTCCGGGTTCACCTCGGCATAAAGGATGATCCCGTCCTGGCCGACGACGAAGCGGGCCGGCATCGGCAGGCTCCAGCTCGGATCGCCGTTGAAGGCCGGCAGGTCGTTCTTCAGCGACTTGTAGAGCTTGACGAGATAATCCGGCAGTTCGAAGCGCAGCCCGAAAGCGGCGGCCACCGCGTTGTGCGGGTCGGACAGGATCGGGAAAGTCAGGTTGTTCTGGCGTACCGACTTGCGGCTGTTGACCAGGTTCTGCGGCGAGATCGCAACGAGCTTCGCGCCGAGTTGCTCGAACTGCGGGAGTGCGTCCTGCAGCGCCTGAAGCTCCATGTTGCAGTAGGGGCACCAGACGCCGCGATAGAAGCTAATGACCAGCGGCCCGCGCGCGAGCAGATCGGCGGACGACACCGCGTTGCCCTCGGGGTCGGACAGGGTGAAGGCAGGCAGGCGGTCGCCTGCCTTGAGCGCCTTCTGCGCAGCGCCGGAGGCAATCAGTTCGGCCGTGGCGCGGCGCATCGTCTCGATCACCGAATAGGGAACGTTATAGGGCGGCTTGCCGGCTTCGAAATCGGCCTTGAAGGCGTCGAGCCTGGATTGCAGGGTCATGAGCTTGCTCCTTGAGCTTGGTTCTCTTAAGGCGGATGCAGAGGTGATCAGGCCTTGGCTGCCATCGAACGGGCGACTTCAGCGGCGCTGATGCCCTCCAGCGCGAGGCCGTAGCCGGCGCCTTCATCGACGATGCGACGCAGCTTCTGGGTCAGCGCGATGCGGGTGTACCGGCTGGTCAGCGGCGGCAGCGCTGCGATGCCCTCGGCGATTTCATGGGCACGGGCAAGCAGCCGGTCGGCAGGAACAATCTCGTTGACCACGCCCCAATCCTTCGCGGTCTGAGCATCCAGCACCTGGCGGGTCAGAATGAAATGGCGGCCGCGAATGCTGCCGATCACTTCCGGCCAGAGCAGGTTCACGCCATCGCCCGGCACGATACCGAAATCGAAGTGCGGCTTGTCCTGGAACACGGTTTGCGGCGTGGCGAGAATGATGTCCGTCAGCAGCGCATATTCGGAGTGCAGGAGGACGGGTCCGTTCAGCGCGGTGATCATGGGCACTTCGATATCGAGGATGTTCATGAGAACCTTCTTGCCCTCGCGCAGGATCTTGTCGTAGCCGCGCGGCGAGAAGAAATCGAAGCCCTCGGGGCTGATCTCGTCCATGAAGGCATCGCCCGAGCCGGTGAGGATGACGACGCGGTTGCCGGCGTCCGAACCGATCTCGTGGAAGAGATCCACGAACTGCTCATGGGTATGGCCGTTGAACAACAGCTTGCCGCCGTTGGTATGCAACGCGACTTCGAGGACGCCGCTTGCCGAGCGTGTCAGGCGGGCGTTGGCGAAGGAATCCTTGTAGGTGTTGAAGTTGGACATGGCTGGTTCTCCTGTTGTTGTCCTGGATTGGATGATGTTCGGGACGGATCAGACGGCGGGCACGAGGGCCTCGAGGCGAGCGATGGCACGCTGGACGGCCGGGCGTGCCGCGACGTCGTCGTACCAGCGGGAAAGGTTCGGCCTTTGGTCCAGGGTCAGGCCCGGAAACTGGCGACGCCACAGCCAGCCGAAATGGGCGATGTCGGCGATCGTGAAATCGTCACCGGCGACGAAGGCCTGGTTTGCCAGCCTCGCATCCAGAAGATCGAGGATACGTTCGGCCTCGCTGGTGAAGCGGGCCTCGGCGACCGGCTGCGGTTGCGGCGATGAACGCTTGAAGAAGCCGGCATTGCCGAAAGCGGGACTCAAGGCCGACGCATGGAAGAAGAGTTGTTCGAAGACACGGGCGCGGGCGGCCCTGCTCTCCGGCAACAGCTTGCCGGTCTTTTCCGCCAAATAGACGAGAATGGCGGCACTTTCCGTGAGGACGAACCGCTCGCCGTCCACGTCATCGACCAGAACCGGCACCTTCCCGTTGGGGTTGAGGGCGACAAACGCCGCGTCCTTTTGCTCGCCCTGGCGGACGTTGACGGGCTTCAAGACATAGGCAAGCCCCATCTCCTCGAGCGCGATCGCAACCTTGGCGCTGTTGGGCGTGGCGAATGCGTGAACTTCGATCATCTCTGCACCGGACTGTGTAATGTCGTTGGCGTGGGTTATGACCATTCCCACACCATGGTGGCAGAGCCCCTGAGGTGATATGGCTTATTCCGCCGGAGAATAGGCATATGGACAGAGTGCAGCCCGATTGTTCTCTGCCGAGGAATGCCTAAGATGTGACGGTCGAACGTCTTGATGAACGCGATGCCCAGGCATGACCGACTTCCACGCTCGCCCCCTCCTGACGACCGACACGGTGGCGGTATGGGACGTGGTGTGCGAGGGCACTTGCAGGCACAAGAGCACTGAGGAATGCGTTGCGGCGACGCATCTGGTGTTTCCCTATCGCGGCGCGTACGTACAGCACATCGGCCGTGCAGAGACGGTCGCGGAGCCGAGCCAGATCGTCTTCATCAACCAAGACGAGGCTTACCGCGTCAGCCATCCGGTCGAAGGCGGCGATGCGAGTTTATCGATCCGGCTCGACACGCCGACGCTGCTTGAGCTGGCCTCGGCGGATTATCTCCAAGTCAAAGGCCGTCCGGCGTTCAATCGAACACACCTGCGTCTTGACGCCCGCGTGCAGGTGCTTGCGGCACTGCTCCGTCATCGCCTGTCGCGTGGCATGATCGAGACGCTCGAAGCCGAGAGTGTGGCCCTAGAGCTGCTGCGTCGGGTGTTGAGCGGGGGCAGCTCGCGAGCCGCGGCCGGCAGCCTTGGACGCCGGAAACTGGTTGACCGCGCCAAACTCGTGCTCGCGTCCGATTTGGGACGCCGCTGGACCCTGGCGGCGGTCGCCGCGGACGTCGGCGTCTCGCCGGTCTATCTCACGCAGGTGTTCCAACAGGTCGAGGGGCTTCCGCTCTATCGCTACCAGCTTCAACTCCGGCTGGCCCGGGCACTCGACCTGCTTGGTGACAATGCCGACTTGACCGCCCTGGCGCTTGATCTCGGCTTTTCCAGCCATAGTCACTTCAGTGCCGCGTTCAAACGCACCTACGGTCAGACCCCATCGGCGTTTCAGCGCTCCGCCCGCATTCGATGAACTCCTCCCACGATCGGCGGCAAGTCGCTAAAGATCCTGACAGCGCCGATTTTCCTTTTCAGGTGTTCTCCGCCTCGACCGCAACGGTCCTGCGGCGGATGATGCCATCAACCGAGCAGACAAGGCCACGCGTTTCGCCGAGCTTCACCTGAACGGGGCGCTCCCATGACCGATATCATCTTGCACCATTACGACACCTCGCCCTATTCAGAGAAAGTCCGGCTCGGTTTGGGGCTCAAGGGTCTGGCGTGGGCATCGGTCGAGATTCCCGTCATCATGCCGAAACCGAACCTGACGGCGTTGACGGGTGGCTACCGTAAGACGCCGGTTCTGCAGATCGGCGCGGACATCTATTGCGACAGCCAGTTGATCATGCGTGAACTCGAGCGGCGTTACCCCACTCCGAGCTTCTATCCCGCCGGCCACGGCGCAGCCGACGCGCTTGCCTGGTGGGCCGAGAAGACCACCTTCAGCCCGGCTGCCGGCATCATGTTCGCGAACAAACCCGAACTGTTGCCTGAGGGGTTTCTCGAAGACCGCGCCAAATTCTCCGGCCGCAACATCGATCCCGCCGCGATGAAGGCGGCGGTACCGAACCTGCTCGACCAGCTGCGCGCGCATTTCGACTGGCTGAACCAGATGCTGACCGACGGGCGCTCATTCTTGCAGGGCTCTGCCGCTAGCCTTGCTGATCTCGCCGCCTACCATCCGGTCTGGTTCCTGCAGCGGACGTCCGGACCACTGGCGCCGCCGCTCGATGGCTTTCCAAGGCTGCTGAGCTGGGCCGAGCGGGTTGCCGCAATCGGCCACGCCCGGCGCAGCCCAATGACCTCCGAGCAGGCGCTCGCTATCGCCCGCGCCGCCACCTCGACCGCCAGCGTAACCCCCGATCCGCGAGATCCCGTCGGCCGGACACCTGGCCAGACCGTCACCGTCACGCCGGATGATACCGGACGCGACCCGGTCATCGGGCAATTGGTCGCCTCGGGCGTCCACGAGATCGTCATCCGACGCAGCGATCCCGCGATCGGCGAGGTCTGTGTGCATTTTCCCCGCGCCGGCTTCGTCGTCGCAGCGGCCTAGCGCGATCCCAGCCCTCGGTCGGCACGAGGACCGTTCTCGCACCCTAAACTGAGTGGCCCCTATCGCCTGAATAAGCCGACTTCCGGCGCGATCGGCGCGGACAGGTTGCAGGCTTATCCGGTGTTCACCCTTTTGAGGCAAGGCAATGGAAATAGCGGGCCCGCACAGGCTTGATGATGCCTACATCGAGAACGCCTGGAAACACGCAGAGGCGGACGAGATTGAAGATCTTGCCGCTGAGCTTTTGCGAAAAGCACAAGAAGCCCAAAGCATAGAGGACGATCTGTTTCGCATTCTCTACCTTGCTTTCCGGTGCGGCTTCAAAACGGCGATAACGTCACGTCATACGCAACGCGGTTGACACCCTCGACCTCGTTTATGATGCGCGTGGCGACGCGGCCGAGGAATTTCATGTCGCCAGACGCGGTCGATCAATTCCTGCCTGCTGACGACGTCGCCCGCGCGCTCGGTCAATGCAATCAAGATGTCGAGCGCCCGGCCTCCTTCATCGTCGCCGGCCCGGTCCTAACAACGCCCGGGATAACGCTCCCTCACGCTCGCTTCATGAACCAACTTGACTAAATTGGTCGTTTTGGTCAATATGGTCTATATGAACGAGCCTTCGCACCTCCCTAAAAGCTCCTCCCCGCGGGGTGAGGCAATCCTGGCCGCAGCGCTTCCGGTATTCGCGCGCTTTGGCTTCAGGAAAACATCGATGGACGACCTAGCGAAGGCGGCCGGCCTCTCCAAGCAGGGGCTGTACCTCCATTTCGCGAGCAAGGACGAGATCTTCCTGGCCGCGATGCGTCATTATCTCGATGAGGGGCTGTCGCTGGTGGATCGCGCTTTGCAACAAGCGGACGCGCCGCTGATCGATCGGCTGATTGCCGCGATGGACGCCTGGTTCGGCCGGCATCTGGCGACATTCAGCTCCGAATCCTTCGACATCATCGCCGCTGGCGACCGGCTGTCGGCCGAGGCAATCGACGGCTACAAGACCGCATTCCGCGAGCGCATCGCCAAGGCATTGCGCCAGTCGCCCGAGTTCGCGGCCGATCATCGCGTGACGGCCGAAGAGCTCGCCCACGTTCTCTTCACCTTCGGGCTGAGCTGGAAAGACGGAAACCCGTCCAGGGCCGCGTTCATCGAGAACATCAGGCTCTGCGTGGTCGCTTGCCTGCCGGATCGGCGTTCACTGGAGACGAAGCGCTCCTCGGCATCGGCGGGGAAAACGTCAAAGGGGCCCAAGAAGGTACATCAATGAGCAAAGTATTGGTCACCGGCGGCACGGGTTTTGTTGCCGGTCATATCATCTTGAAACTTCTAGCGGCGGGTTACACGGTCCGCACGACGCTGCGCAGCCCGGACCGGGAAGGCAGGTTGAGGAAGGTCCTCGAAAGCGCGGGCATGCAACGTGCCGATGCCCTGTCCTGCGTTGTCGCCGACCTCGAATGCGATCAGGGCTGGGCCGAAGCGGTCGCCGGTTGCGATCGGGTTCTGCACGTGGCGTCGCCTTTTCCGGTGGGAGCGCCGGCGAATGAGGACGAACTGATCGGGCCGGCGCGCAACGGAACGCTCCGGGTGCTTCAAGCGGCGCGCGATGGCGGAGTGCAGCGGCTGGTGATGACCTCGTCCTTCGCAGCCATCGGCTATGGCCATCCGCTCGACAGGAATTCGTTCGACGAGACGGATTGGACCAATGTCAAAGCCCCGGGCGTCAGCGCCTACGTGAAGTCGAAGACGCTGGCTGAGCGCGCAGCCTGGGATTTCATCGCGCAGGAGGGTGGAGGCCTCGAATTAAGCGTCGTCAATCCGGTTGGCATATTCGGACCCATTCTCGGGGAGCACATTTCCGCCTCCACTCGCATCATCAAGCGAATGCTCGACGGCGGCATGCCTGGTTGCCCCAGGATCTATTTCGGCGTGGTCGATGTGCGTGACGTCGCGGATCTCCACGTTCGCGCGATGACGCATCCCGCTGCCAAGGGGGAGCGCTTTCTCGCTGTCGCGGGCACGTGCGTTTCGATGTTCGACGTGGCGCAGATGCTCGCGCGCCGGCTTGGCGAGGCCGCGGCTAGGGTGCCGCGCCGCGAGATCCCGAACTGGCAGATGCGGATAGCTGCATTATTCAATCCGGAAGCCCGACAGACCCTACCCAATGTCGGCAAGGTGCGAAATTCCAGCAACGCCAAGGCACGCAGCGTGCTGGGCTGGGAGCCCCGTCCGACAGAGGAGGCGGTCGTCGCCTCGGCGGAAAGCCTTATCAACCTGAGCAACTCACAGGCTTCAGGCAGTCGGCTTTAGAAAAAGACCGTCAGAGCGATCACAATTCCTGACGGTCTTTTCTCCGTATGGGCTTGTGATATCGGTCCCCTTACTCCCACTCGATCGTCCCCGGCGGCTTCGACGTCACGTCGTACACCACCCGGTTCACGCCCTTGACCTCGTTGATGATGCGGGTCGCGACGCGGCCCAGGAATTTCATGTCGAATGAGTAGAAGT
>Ga0209062_1000626_pt1 | contig 95024 bp, 80 predicted proteins | sample Coa_R2_2_FD_187158 | JGI IMG/M metagenome (GOLD analysis project Ga0209062, IMG submission 187158) | Surface soil microbial communities from Centralia Pennsylvania, which are recovering from an underground coalmine fire - Coalmine... | ecosystem: Environmental > Terrestrial > Soil > Unclassified...
CGGCTGGCCGACGTCTACTGGGAGCCTGAGGGACGCGAGAGCATCGACGCCGTGGTGCTGGCCGGGGGCATCGGCGTGCTGTACCTGCTCGGCCTGGACTTCTGGCCGCATCTGATCGAGGCGCTGTTACGGGTGCCGCAGTCCCTGCGCTGAGGCGGGCGGCCTAGCGAGCCACCTTCCTCAGCGCAGGGAGGTTCCGCCGGCCAGCACCGGGCCATTTGGCCGGACGACCCGACATGCGGGAGGCGTGCATGAGCGCAATTACGGTCGCTGCAGGAGAAACGAGCGCGATCGCGCGGTGGATACCCGCACTCGCTTGGCTGCGCGCGTACCAGCCGGCCTGGCTGCGCTTCGACGCGGTCGCGGGGCTTACCACGGCCGCGCTCGTGATCCCGCAGTCCATGGCCTACGCCACCCTAGCCGGCCTTCCCGTGCAGGCTGGCCTGTACACCGCCCTGGCCGCGATGCCGGTCTACGCGCTCCTCGGCACATCGCGCCCCCTCAGCGTGAGCGTCTCCTCCATGGTGTCGATACTCACCGCGTCGGCGCTCGTGGGCATCCCACCCGAGCGCGTGCCCGGCACAGCGGCCCTCCTGGCCCTCCTCTTTGGCGCGACCGTGCTGCTCGCCGGCCTGCTGCGGCTCGGGTTCCTGGCCGAGTTCATCTCCCAGCCCGTGCTCGTCGGGTTCAAAGCCGGCGCCGGCCTGTTCATCGCCTCCGGCCAGCTCGGCAAGCTCCTGGGCGTATCCGTGCCGAGCGCCGACTTCTTCCAACAGCTCGCCGGAGCGGTCGTCCGGCTCCCCGCAGCCCACCCGCCCACGGTCGTGCTCGGTCTCGGGAGTATCGCGCTGCTGCTGGCGCTGAAGCGCTGGGCGCCCCGCGTGCCGGGGCCCCTTGTCGTCGTGGTGCTCAGCATTGCGGCCGTCCAGAGTCTGGGACTGGCCACGCAGGGTGTAGCCGTCATCGGCCCCATCCCCCCAGGGCTGCCCACACCCGCGCTCCCCGATCTCGCGGATGCCCGGGCGCTGCTCGTCGCCGCCCTGGGCATTGCCCTCATGTCGAGCATCGACACCATCGGCGCTGGGCGGGCCTTCGCCACCCGACAAGAGCCCCGCCTTGACGCCAACCGGGAGCTGGTGGCCCTGGGCGCCGCGGCGATCGGCGCCGGGCTGCTGCGCGGCTACCCGTGCGACGGCGGGATGTCACAGACTGCCGTGAACCGGGCCGCCGGCGCCCGCACGCAGGTAGCCCAACTGGTGACGGCCGGGATGGTGCTGCTGACGCTAACCATCCTCACGCCGCTGTTCGAGAGTTTGCCCCAGGCGGTGCTGGGCGCCCTGGTCCTGGTCGCGGTCGCCGGCCTCGTCGATGTCGCGATGCTCCGGCGCATTGGCGTTATCCGCCGCCGCGACCTGGCGCTGAGCCTGGTCGCCGTGGCGGGCGTCCTCGTGCTGGGCGTCCTCAACGGCGTGCTCATCGCCGTCTTGGTCTCCATGCTCGTGCTGCTCTACCAGACGAACCACCAGCCAGTCGAACTGCTCGGCCGCGAGCCTGGGACCCAGCACTGGCGCGCCCTCACCGGGGCCCAGCCTGTCGAAACGGTGCCGGGGCTGGTGGTGGTCCGCGCCCAGGGACGCCTCTACTTCGCGAACGCACAGCGCGTGACCGATCACCTCTCGGCCCTGGTGGAAGGAATCTCCCCATCGCCGCGCGTGGTAGTGCTGGACGCAAGCGCGATCCCGGACCTGGAGTTTACGGCCCTGCAAGCGCTGGCCGGGCTCAACCAGGAGCTGCAGGCCCGCGGCGCCGCCCTTTGGCTCGCCGGGCTGCACCGGGTGCCGCGCGAGATGGTGCAGCGCGCGCTGGCGCTTTATGAGGGGCCCAGCGTGCGCCTATGTGACGACGTGGAGGCGGCGGTCGCCGCCTTCGAGCACGAGGCATGACGGCGCGGGGCCCTCCGCGCCGCGGCGATGTGGTGATCCTCGGAGTCTATGGAGTCACCATCCGATGCCGTGCGCCGCACGGGCTGTGCCGACAGCCTGACCCAAGTCTCGACCATTTGCTCGGCATTTGGCGAGGGCTCGGGGTCAGGGGCCCACTTCCTCGTCCGCGGCTAGAGTAGAGCGCAGTCCCGACGGTGCACTGGCGCCGGGCCATCATTGGCTTGCTAGCCGCTCAGCTGCTACTCGCCGACCGTCTGCGTCGTCACCTGGCTCGGCGCCACGCCGCCCGCGTCGCTGATCCAGACGGTCTTGATATTTACGAACTCGCGGATGCCAAACGTCGACAGCTCGCGGCCGTAGCCGCTGTCCTTCACGCCGCCGAACGGCACCCGCGGGTCCGACGCCACCATGCCGTTGATGAACACCAGCCCCGACTCGATCTGCCGTCCCAGCCGCTGCCCGCGCTCGTCGTCGCGCGTGAAGATGCTGGCCCCCAGCCCGAAGCGGGAGGCGTTCGCTACCTGCACCGCCTCCGCGTCGTCGCGCACGCGGTACACCGCCGCCAGCGGCCCAAACGTCTCCTCGCGCATCACCGGCATCGCCTCGCGCACGTCCGTCACGATCGTCGGCGCGAAGTAGTAGCCGCGCCCCTCCAGCCGCGTGCCGCCCGTCAGCACCCGCGCGCCCTGCTCCACCGACGCGCGCAGCTGCTGCTCCAGCGCCTCACGCAGGTCGCCGCGCGCCATCGGCCCCACCTGCGTCTCGCGCTCCCGCGGGTCGCCTACCCGCAGGCGCCCGACGGCGGCGCGGAAGCGCTCCTCGAAATCCGTGGCCACCCCGTCCTGCACCAGGAAGCGCTTCGCCGCAATGCAGCTCTGGCCGGTGTTCTGGAAGCGCGCGCGCGCCGCCGTCTCCGCCGCCGCGTCCAGGTCGGCGTCGTCGAGCACGATGAACGGGTCCGAGCCGCCTAGCTCCAGCACTGTCTTCTTCAGCGCCCGCCCCGCCGCCGCGGCCACCTCGCGCCCCGCCACGTCGCTCCCCGTCAGCGTTACCGCCCGGATGCGGTCGTCGGCGATGATCCCGTCCACCGTGCGCGCCGACACTAGCAGCGTGCGGAAGACCCCGTCCGGGAACCCCGCCGCGCGGAACACCTCCTCCACCGCCAGCGCGCAGCGCGGCACGTTCGAGGCGTGCTTTAGCACGCAGGTGTTGCCCGCCATCATCGCCGGCGCCCCCGCCCGGAACACCTGCCAGAACGGGAAGTTCCACGGCATCACCGCCAGCACCACGCCTAGCGGCTGGAAGGCGACGTAACTCAGCTTCGCGTTCGTGTCGATGCGCTCGTCGGCCAGGAACCCCGCCGCGTGGTCGGCGTAGAACTCGCAGCCCCAGGCGCACTTCTCGATCTCCGCCTCGGCCTCGACGATCGGCTTGCCCATCTCCGCCGTCATCAGCCCGGCGTAGTGTGCCTTGCCCTTCCGCAGCTCCGCGGCCGCGCGCCGGAACAGCGCGCCGCGCTCGTCGAAGCTCGTGCGGCTCCAGGCCCGGTAGGCGTCCGCCGCCGCCGCCAGCGCCGCCTCGACCTGCGCGGGCGTCTGCTCGTCGAAGCGCGCCTCCACCTCCTCCGTGGCCGGATTGATCGACTCGATCGCCATGGCCGCTCCCTCCTCCTGCACGCGCGCGGCGTCGCCTCCCGGCAGCCGGCGCGTCCGCCCCGCTGCCCCTGCCCATCTCATCGTTCGGGCGCCTTGCCTCTATGGTACACCGCGCGCCGCGACGGCCGCGGCGGGGGGCGGCGGCCGGCGGTACCATACGGAGAGACAGGAGGTAGCTGCATGCCCGACCGCCGTCACCCCAACACGCACCGCGCGCCCGCCCGCCCCAACCCGACCCTCAACCGCGCCGCCGTCAGCGGCGAGCCGACCCAGGACCAGAAGCTGCTCGCCTGGTGCGAGCCCGAGCGCCAGCGTGCGGCCGCCTTCCGGGACACCGACACCTGGCGCGTGCTGCGGATCATGGGCGAGTTCGTGGAGGGCTTCGACGAGCTGGCCGGGCTGGGCCGCGCCGTCTCGGTGTTCGGCTCGGCGCGCGTGTCCCCCACCGATCCCATGTACGCGCTGGCGCGCACCGTCTGCTACGAGCTGGCGCGCGACGGCTTCGCCATCATCACCGGCGGCGGCCCCGGGCTCATGGAGGCCGCCAACCGCGGCGCCGCCGAGGCGGGCGGCGTCTCCGTCGGCTGCAACATCGAGCTGCCCTTCGAGCAGCACATCAACGGCTACGTGAACCTGCCGCTGAACTTCCGCTACTTCTTCGCGCGCAAGACGATGTTCGTCAAGTACGCGATGGCCTTCATCATCTTCCCGGGCGGCTTCGGCACGCTCGACGAGCTGTTCGAGGCGCTGACGCTGATCCAGACCCACAAGGTCTGCAACTTCCCGGTCATCCTCGTGGGCCGCGCCTACTGGCAGGGGCTGATCGACTGGATCCACGACGTGCTGCTGGCCGAGAGCAAGATCACCGCCGACGAGCTAGCCCTGCTAAAGCTGACCGACGACCCGGAGGAGATCTGCCGCCTGGTCGACGCCTACTACGCGGCCGAGTGTACCCGCCGGGGCATCCAGCCGGCGGCCAGCCGCCACCGCGACGCCGCCATCCCGACCAGGCCCGCCCGTAACGGCCGCCGCACCCGGCGCTGACCTAACCCCCTGCCCCCCTTCCCTGCGAAGGAAGGGGGAAGGACAGCAGCGCAGCCCGCACTGAAAGCCCCGGTCCCCTTGTGGGGGAGGGGGGTTGGGGGGAAGGGGGCTGCTTGTGCGACAATAGCTAGAGAGTCTGCGCGCCGCCCGGCCCCGCCGGCAGCGCCGCGCCCGCGGAGGTCCGCATGGCCACCGCCCACCCGGCCGACGTGCCCCTGCCCCGCACCCCGACGCAATACGACGTGCCGGCTGCGCCGCCCGACGTGCGCGATCCCTCCGAGCAGACCGGCTTCACACCGGTGCTCGACGAGGGGCTCAGCAGCGCCGACAGCGAGCTGCTGTACCGCGTCAGCGAGTCCATCGATCGCTACGAGCCGATCCGCGCCAGCGGCTCCCGCATCCAGGTCGCCATGCGCCAAGGCAGCGTCGTGCTCACCGGCCGCGTGCGCAGCCAGCCGCTCCAGGTCATGGCCGAGCGCCTGGCCGCCGCGGCCGCCGGCGGGCGCCCCCTCGTGTCCGAGCTGATCGCCGATCCCACCGTCGGCGTCGCCGTGGCGACGGCGCTCGCGCTCGACCCGCGCACCAACCTCGCGCCAGTCTACGTCGATTGCAGCTTGGGCGTCGTCCACCTGGTCGGTCCCGTGCCCAGCGCCGCGGCGGTCGAGGCCGCCGCCGAGATCGCGCGCGCCGTGCCCGGCGTCGTCGCCGTGCGCAACGACCTGGTCGCCGTCCCCGGGCCGCCTCCGCCCACCACCGCCGAGGCCAAGGCCGAGGCTGCTGCCGCGAGCAAGCCCAGCGCCGACACCGCGTTCACCTCCGAGCCGCGTCTGGAGCCCCACGGGCGCACCCAGAACGCCGACCAGGTGACCCGGCAGCAGGGCGACCAGCGCGTGCCCGTCTCCGATACGTAGCCCGTGGACGCCCGCCCACCCGACACGCCGCCCGGTCCCGCCCCGGGCAGCCTGTACCCCGGCTTCGACCCCGCCCGTGCCCCGAGCGGCCGTCCCTGGCGCCGCGCCGCCGTGCTCTTCCTGCTCTACGAGCGCGCCGGCGTGGCCTACACCTGCTTCACGCGCCGCACCGCCACCGTCGCCACCCACCGCGGCCAGATCTCCCTCCCCGGCGGCGCCTATGAGCCGCGCGACGGCACCCTCGTGCAGACCGCGCTCCGCGAGACCTACGAGGAGGTCGGCATCCCCCCCGAGGCCGTCGAGGTGCTCGCCGAGCTAGAGCCCGAGTACGTCGCCGTCAGCGGCTTCCTCGTCACCCCCGTCGTCGGCCGGCTGGCCGCGCCGCCCACCTTCCGCCCCGACCCGCGCGAGGTCGAGCGCGTCATCGAGGTTCCCGTCGCCACCCTCCTCGACCCGGCCAGCCAGCGTATCGAAGACCGCGGCACCTACATCCGCCAGAGCCCCGTCTACCAGTACGGCGAGCACGAGATCTGGGGCGCCACCGCGCGCATGCTCAGCCGCATCCTCGCCCGCCCCCACCACCTCCCCGGCCTCGCCGTCCCCGAATAAGGCTTACGACGTCCCGTTCCGCGTCACGTTCGTCGACCCGCACGCCCGGCACACCAGCTCCCCCTCCCCCTGCACTTCCCAGCCTAGCGGCATCTTCTCTTGCCGGATCTCCCCCGGCCGCTGCGTGTCCGGATACACCGCGAATCGCATCAGCGCCGGCCGCCGCGCCTCGAACCGCGTCTGGTTGCCGCACTGTCCGCACCGTAGCGCCATCTCATCCCTCCCGCGCCGTCGCGCGCTGTCCCATCCGAGACTAGCATAGCGGACCGCCCCCCGCGTGTACGCGGCAGGGCAGCCCGCATCGCCCGTCGTAGTGGCGATGGCGACCCGCCCCCGGCGTGTACGCGGCAGGGCAGGGCGCCGTCTCCTCCCACCCACGCCACGGCTCACGCGCCGTCAACACGCGCCGGCCCGCGGCGTCCGGCGGTACCATAGTGAGGCGGCCCCCGAGCCGCGGCGAGGAGAGAGCGCGATGCACGACTTCGGCGACGGCGAGCACGAGCACCTGGCCGACGGCCTCATCCTCTTCAAGGAGATCGGCCGCGCCGCCTACAGCACCGTCTCCAGCCGCGAGCTAACCCAGGTCACCAGCGTCGGCATCGACGTCGGCTCGGCCACTGCTCACCTCGTCTTCTCGCGGCTCGCGCTGCGCCGCCAGCAAGTCGGCCTCGCCTCGCGCTACCAGGTCGTCCACCGCGAGACTCTCGCCCGCTCGCCGATCGCCCTCACCCCCTACGCCGCCGGCGACCAGATCGACGCCCCCGCGCTCGACACGATCGTGGCCGCCGCCTTCCGCGAGGCCGACCTGACGCCCGACGGCGTCGACACCGGCGCCCTCGTCATCACCGGCGCCGCCGCCGAGCGCGCCAACGCCGCCGCCATCGCCGCCCTGTTCGCCGAGCAGAGCGGCAAGTTCGTCACCGCCGTCGCCGGCCCGCACCTGGAAGCGCTGCTCGCCGCCCACGGCTCCGGCGCCGTTGCGCGCTCGGCCGCCGAGGGCCAGACGCTGCTCCACCTCGACGTGGGCGGTGCCACCAGCAAGCTCAGCATCGTCCAGGCCGGCGCCGTGCTGGAGTCGATGGCGCTCGGCGTCGGCGCCCGACTCGTCGCCTGCGACGCTGCCGGCCGCGTCACCCGCCTCGAGCCCGCCGGCGCCAGCGCCGCCCAGGCGCTCGGCCGCCCCCTCGCCCTCGGCGACACGCTCGACGCGGCCGGCCGCGTGGCCCTCGCCGAGCGGCTGGCCGACGCGCTCTTCCAAGCGCTCCGGCGTCAGCCGCTCGACCCCTTCGCCCAGGGCCTGCTCGTCACCGAGCCGCTCGCCTACGATGGCCCGATCGACGCCATTACCTGCTCCGGCGGCGTCGCCGAGTACGTCTACGAGCACGAGGTGCGCGACTTCGGCGACCTCGGCCCGGCGCTCGGCGCCGCCCTCCGCCGCCGCCTCGCCGCGCCCGACTTCCCGCTCCCCCTCGCGCCCGTCGACGAGCGCATCCGCGCCACCGTCATCGGTGCGGCCCAGTACACCCTCCAGGTCAGCGGCAAGTCGATCCACGTGCCGCGCCCCGACCTGCTCCCGCTCCGTAGCCTGCCCGTCATCGCGCCCGCTCTGCCCGACGGCCCGGCCGACGCCGAGCAGGTCGCCGCGGCGGTGCGCGCCGCCCTGCGCCAGCGCGACCTGGTGGACGGCGCCCAGCCGCTCGCCGTCGCCTTCCGCTGGGCGCACGAGCCCTACTCCGAGCTACTGCGCGGCCTCGCCGAACGGCGCGTGCCGGGCGTCAGCGCCCTCTACCGCCGCCTCGAGCCCGAGCACCGCCTGCTGCAGGCCCTGGCCGAGGGCCTCGTCGCCGCCCTGCCGGAGACCCTGGCGCGGCGCCAGCCGCTCGTCGTCGTCTGCGACAACGACGTGGGCAGCCTCCTTGGCCGCCTGCTCGCCGAGCAGCTCGCGCCCGGCGCCGACGTCGTCTGCCTGGACGAGATCGAGCTAGGCCCCTTTGACTACGTCGACGTCGGCGAGCGCCTGCCCGACCGCGCCGCTGTGCCCGTCGTCGTCAAATCGCTCGTCTTCGGCAGCGGGCGCAACCAGCACGGCCACACCCAGGCTCATCCGCAGCACGCCGCCGCTCCCGCTCCGCCCGCCTGATCCAGCTGGCTGCCCGTGCGCGGGCGCGCCCCACACACAAGAAACCGGCGGAGCCGCAATGGCTCCGCCGGTTGTGCGCCAGTCGGCCCGCTGGCCGATGCTCACGGGAGTTCCCTACTCACGACCGCGGCGGCAGCTGTTGCTCGAGCAGCCCCAGCAGCTGGGCCATCTCGAACGGCTTCGCGAGCGCCACTTGCGCGCCCGCCTGCTCCGCCGCGGCCAGGTGGGCGTGGCTCGCGCTCATCGCCACGATCGGCACCGCGTACCCGCGCTCCGCGCGGTGCCGCAGGACGTCCAGCCCGTCGATGCCGGGCAGCATCACGTCCAGCAATACCAGCGAGAAGGGGTGCCTGGCCTCCTGCTGGTCCAGCGCCTGGATCGCTTCGCCGCCGTCGGCGGCTTCCACGACCTCGTATCCCTGGGCGCTCACCATGTAGGCGAGCAGCTCGCGCAGCATCGGGTCGTCTTCGACGACCAGGATCGTCCGGGCGGGCTCAGCGTTCATCGGTTCCACCCCCCAGGCCGAGCATCCCCGCGAGCGCCGCACACCGGCTCGCGCTCGTCCCCACCGTGAGCCGTCGCGTCACATTTCTGTTATCAGGCTGCTATTATAGCGCCGGCCCGCCCGCCAGTCTACAGGCCGCGTCACGCCGCCGCGCGTCCGCCACAACCTGTTAACATCCCGTCCACGGCCCCTTCACATCGCGACGCCTATCCTTGTAGTGCGTTACGCGATCTCTCGGCCCGGCTAAGCCTGCCGTGCCCTATCGGAGGTACCTCCTTGCGTCGCTTGCTCCTCGCCGCGGCCCTCGGTGGGCTGCTGCTCGTCGCCCCGCATGGCGCGCTCGCCTTCGACTACGCGGAGCCCAGCGTCCCGGCTGCCCTCGGCGGGCCGGATGGCAGCGTCGTCGTGACCGACCCGGCCGAGGCCCCGACGGCCTCCCTGCAGACGGTTCCCAACGAGCCACCCTTCGTCCCCCACGGCACGTGGGACGACGCCGAAGGGGGCGGCTGCGCCGTGTGGGACTGGAACGTGTGCTAGGCGGCCGCTACTCGGGCCGCCACACTACGCGGGGTACGAGAGAGGGGGGGTAGGCTTGGCGAGGCCAAGCCTACCCCCCCTCTCTCGACCAGTTGGCTAGCAAGCCGGCGCGTAGTATCCATAGCTCGACGGGTCGCTCCAGCTCCCGCCGTAGCCCGCGCTCGCGTCATACAGGCAGCGCCCGAACGCCGGGTAATAGCCGTCCCACCAGCCGCCGAACTCCACCCCGCCTGCGCTGGAGTACGACGGATAGGTGGTGCTCACCGGCCCGCCGTAGTACGCGCCGTAGCTTGGATACGTCGGGTACGGCAGCCCATACGCGCTCCCGTAGTAGCCGCCGTAGCGGTAGTACGGATACCCCGGACTGCCCGCGTACGGGCTGGTAAAGTCCGGTCCGAAGTAGTACCCGCCCGGCCACCCCGCGGGCCCAAAGTACTGAGCCGGCGCCCCGGTGGGCGGCGCCGTCGCGGCCTGGGCTGCCCCCGGCCCCAGCGCGACGCTCAGCGCGAGGATCCCGATCCCGAGTCCGATGGCGCGGGAAACGCGGCGCAACGCTTTCATGGCGATACCTCTCTTCCGAACGACCCATCAGCGGCACCACGCCGCGTCGCGCGCGGCGCTCTCGGCCGTATCGGCCCCCGGCATCGCAGGCCCCGTGCCCACGAGAGTCCCTGACCGCGGTCGGCGCTGCACCCGTTAGCCGAGGAGCCTGATCCCGTACGCCATGCGGGCACTACTTCCTGCCCTACGGGGGCGCGGTGCCCAGCTCGGCCGTCAGGCTAGCGGCCGCCTCGGCGCGGCGGCGGCACCCCTGGCCCCGCCGCCCACTCAGTCTGGCTGCACACCGCAGGGAGCGGCGCGTTACGGCTCGCGCGGCTGGCTGGGGGACAGATCCACCAGGCGGAAGCCCGCTTCGTCGCGCGGCGCATACCGCACGACCCGGCCCAGCTCCTGCACGCGGCCGATCAGATCCTGGGCCGCGGCGTTTAGCTCGGCCCAGAACTGTTCGGACGCCCCGCCGGGGTATGCCCCGGCCTTCTGGAGATCGAGGAGGGACGTCAAGATGGTCAGCGGCTGGTTCAGGCGATGGCTCATCGTGCGCGCCATCGCGAGCACCGCTTCGTCCTGCGCGATCTGCTCGTCGAGCTGGCGCACGCGCGCTTGCTCCCGTAAGGCCCGCGTGTGAGCGGCCCGGATGCGTTGCCGAGCGCCCGTCCAGGCCCGCACGCGGTCGAGCAGGTCCCCGATCGCGAACGGCTTGGTAATGTAGTCGTCCGCCCCCGCCGCAAAGCACTCGCGCCGCCGTTCCGGGTCCAGCACTCCCGTCAGCATAATGATCGGCAGGTACACTTCGCGCGTCTGCTCGCGCACCTGGTGGCACAGGTCCAGCCCGCTCACGTCGGGCAACATCAGGTCGAGCAGCAGCAAATCTGGCTCCTGGGCCTCCAGCCAGCGCAGCCCGTCCGCCCCGCGGGCCACGCAGTGCACCGAGTAGCTGGCGCGGCCCAGGGCGCGCTGCACCATCTCGCACAGCTGCGGGTCGTCGTCCACCACCAACACGTTGGGGGCCACGGGCGCATCGTCAGCGGGGTGCATCGCTACCCTCCGCGTACGGCTGGCCGGTCGAGATGGGGCAGTAGCGCTCGAGCAGACTGGCTAGCTGGAGTAGGTCCAGCGGCTTGGCGAGCGTCGCGCGTGCGCCGGCCGCCTGCGCGCTCGCCAGCTGGGAGGGGCTGTCGCTCATCGCGATGACCGGCACCGGGCTCGCCCGGCCCGCGAGCTGCCGGAGCGCCGCCATTCCGGTCCCGTCGGGCGTGCCCGGGTCGAGCAGGATGACGCCGGGCTGCTCCGCTGCCACGTCGTGGGCGCCCACGCGCTGCAACGCTTCGTGCCCGTGGGGCACGGGCGTCACGCGATACCCTTCCGCGCCGAGCAGCTCCCGGAGCAGCTCCCGGACGGCCGGATCGTCGTCGACGACCAGCACGCTGGGCGGCTGGCGCGCCGGAGGGCGCTCCCTTCCCAGCGCCGGTCCGGCCGCGGGGGCGGGGGGCGCGACAACGGCCCCGCCCCCCTCGGTCGCCCCGCGCGCTTCGACTGCCCGCGGCTGGGAATGCGTCCAGGCGCGCACGCGGTCGATCACCGCCTGGTTCCGGAACGGCTTGAGCAGATAGTCGTCCGCGCCGTACGCGAAGCCTGCGCGCCGGTCGGCGGCGTTCACCGAGCCCGTCAGCATCAGAATGGGGATCCGGCGCGCCTGCTCGGACTCCCGCACCCGGCGGCAGAACTCCAGACCGTCTACCTGGGGCATCATCAAGTCGGCCAGGACGAGGTCCACCCCGCCCAGCGCGAGCCGGGCCAGCGCGGCCGCCCCGTCCGCGGCCGTCTCGACGCGAAATCCCGCGCGCTCCAGCAGGCGCTGGAGCAAATGGCGCATATCGGCGTCGTCGTCCGCGACCAGGACCACGGGACGCTCTGTCTCCATGACATTCCCCGCCCAAACAGACATACGGACTGATTGGGAGGATCATCGCACCCCCCGCCCGTCAGGGCAAGAAATGTGCACAGACGGACCCGTCGACGCGGGGACGGCCATAGCTACCGACCCGGGAAGCCGGCTGAGTTGCGGAACGCTCGCGGCCCAACCGCCGGGGGGTCCCCCGGATCCCGCGGACCGGCCGCGCGGTCCTCGGCCATCAGGGCGATCCGCTCGACGCGCGCGGCCCTCCTGCGCTCGCAGACGGTTGCCCAGCGGTCCACCACGTACAGCAGCTCGTCGATGTCCAACGGCTTGGTCATGTAGACATCCGCGCCCGCCGCGAGCGCGTTCTGGCGGTGGCGTTCGCCGCTCAGCGCCGTGATCATAATGATGGGCAGGTAGCGCTCCGACGGCTGCCCGCGGATCAAGCGACACAGCTCCAGCCCGTGAATGAGCGGCAGCATCTGGTCGAGGACCACGATGTCGATCCCCCCGGTCGCCAGCGCGGCGCGAGCGGCGGCGCCGTCGGCGGCCGTTTCGACCACGTAACCCGCGGATTCCAGCAGCTCTTGGACCAGCCCTCTGGTATCCGGGTCGTCCTCCACCACCAGCACCGTTGGTCGCAGCAGCACCATACGCTTGCCTCACCCCGAGATTCGCGCTCGATCAGTGGGCCTATCATGGCGCGGCGCCCCGGCCCCGTCTAGGCGCCCCCGCTGCCCCGACACAGCGCCAGCGCGGTTCGTGACGCACTTGTTACCGTCCTGTGACGGCCGCGTATGTAACGCCGACATGGCTGGCCGTTCTGGGTGCAAGCGGGGTGCTGCTCGCTCCTACGCCAGCAGGGATTCTCTGGTACACTGCTCCCACTCGGAGAACGGCCCATGAGCATCACCGTGCTAGCTCGCCGTGCTGCGCGTCCGGGGCAGGAACCTGGCTTACTGGCGGCCATGCAGCAGCGGATGGCCCAGGTGACCCCACAGGGCAAGGCGATACCGTTCAGGGGTGGGCATCCCCCATCGCGATGCAGGCGTTCCTGGGGCAGCTACAGCCGGGCCTAGAGCTGGAGTTTCGCGCGATGGGCATCACGGCTGAGAGCTTCAACGGGGTCATGCACATGACCTACGAGACAGGGAGGTAGGCATGGGCTATGGATTGCGGGCGTCGCTGCTGCTCGGCCTCTTAGTGACCGCCGCGTGTGCTGGCTGGGCCGGCGGGGGGGCTACCAGCGAGACGGGCCCAGCGCCGGCCCCCGCCGCTCCGCCCGGCACCTTGGTCCCCACCGGGGCAGCGTCCCCTACGCCGGAGCCCCCAGCCCAGAAGGTCACGGTGGCGTATCCGTCGGTCGCCGGCGGCTTCCTGCCCTTGTGGCTGGCTGCGGACGAGGGGTTGTTCGCGAAGTACGGCCTGGACGCCGAGCTGACCTACATCGCCAGCGGCACCACCGCGATGCAGAGCCTGCTCGCCGGCGACGTGCAGTTCGTCCTCACCTCGGCGCCCGAGCCGGTCGGTGCCTACCTCGCCGGCGCGCCCGTCCAGATCCTCATGGGCTGGAACCCGGTGCCCTCGGCCGTCTTCGTCGTGAATCCCCGTATTACGAGCCCGGAGCAGCTACGCGGCGAGACGATCGGGATCACGCGCTTCGGCGCACAGCCCCACGTCGCGGCGCGGATCGCCCTGAAGCACTGGGGCCTCGATCCCGACACCGACGTGCAGTACCTCCAACTGGGCGGCCCGCCGCAGATCGTGGCCGCCATGCAGTCCGGCGTCGTCGTGGGCGCCGCCCTCGCCCTGCCGACGAGCGTGCGCGCGCGCCAGCTGGGGTTCCGCGAGCTGGGCGACGTGGGCCAGATGGGCGTCGAGTACCAGAGTGATGCGTTCGTTGGCGTCCAGTCCTACGTCGACGCGAACGCGGAGGCCGTGCGTCGCGTGGTGCGCGCGCTCCTGGAAGGCATCAAGTTGAGCCTGACCGACGACGACGCCTCGCGCGCCACGCTGGCCAAGTACACTCAGCTGGAAGAGCCCGAGCTGCTCGACGAGACGATCGCCCACTTCCGCGCCATTACGCGGCGCGACGGCCGCCCGTCGCTGCCGGGCCTGCAGGCGATCCTCGACGACCTGGCTGAAGCGGACCCGCGCGCCCGCAGCGTGCGACCCGAGCAGCTCGTCAACCTGGCAGCGCTCGAGCAAGTCGAGGCCGGCGACTTCCTCAAACAGCTCTACGGCGAGTAATCAGAGCGGCTGAGCGCATCGCGATGGAGGCTTCCAGCGCGCTAGCCGCTCGTTCTCGTCCTGGCTTAGCCTCCCGGTTGCTCCTAAGCGCTCGCCCAGGGATGGTGTGTCAGTTTGGCTTCGCCAAACTGACACACCATCCTGCGCCGGCCGCTTACTCGAACAGCCCGCGAGTGCTCGGCGCGAACAGCTCGTCCACCGGGATTGGCTGCTTCAGGAGGCCCTGCGTCGTGGCGAACTCCACGAACGTCTCCAGGGTGCGGCGGTTGCGCTGCAGCCCGTACGGCCAGGAGTCTTCGCCAAACACCGCCGCTGTCTCCTCGGCGGAGGTGCCGGCGATGGGCGGCTCGGGGCCGGCGCCCGCGGCGATGGCCCGCTCCTTGGCGGCCACGAACGCCGCGCACAGGCTCTCGGCTAGCCAGGGGTGCTGGGCGTCCAGCTCCTGCTTCATCACCACGAAGTGCATGATCGGGAAGACGCCGGTCTTCTGGTAATACTCCCGCTGTGTCTGGACCGGGTCGGCATAGGGCTGTCGCACGCGGCTGTCGCGCGCGGCTAGCTGGTCGCCCGGCCGCGGCGTCATGGTGGCGTCTAGCGCACCCGCCAGCAGCATCTCCTGCAGCGCGGCGTCGGGGGGGCCGCCGCCGTCGGCCGCGACCGGCCGCAGCGTCACGTTCGGAGGCGTCCCCAGGCCGGCGAAGCGCTCTTCCGTGATGGTGACCCAGTTGACCGCCTCCTGGGCGACGCCGTGCTGCTGCCGCAGGATCCCGCGATGCCACAGCGACGAGGTCATCCAGAACTGCGGCAGGCCCACCCGTTTGCCCGCCAGATCGGCCGGCGTGTCGATGCCCGCCCGCGTGGCTACCAGCACGCAGGGCTGCAGGAAGCGGCGGCCGGTGAAGATGGGCAGGCCGATGAGCGGCGTGCCCTGCTCCCGCGCCTTGAGGTACGTCGCCAGCGACATCTCCGCCACGTCGAAAGCGAGGTTCAGCATCTGGCGCGAGTTGCCGTCCACCGACTTGCCCCGCGTGACCGCGACTTCCGTGCCCTTGGGGACCACGTCGCCGGCAAGCACTGGCTGCGTGAGTGGCCCGGGTACCAGGGACATGCTGAGCCGTAGGTTGGAGGTGGTCCCCCGGGATGGATTGGTGGCGCTCATGCGTCTACCTGCCTTCCTAGCCGCGCCCGCGCCGCGCCCGCGGGCGGGCCCCCCGACGTTATGGGCTCGCTGCCCCGACGGCCGCGGCCACTCGTGGCCGGAAGAGCGCGAAGCACTTACTGGAGTTGAAGACGTAGCTCTCGACGTAGTCCACGATCTCCGCCGACTGGCCTAACTCGGCCATCGCGCCGGCGAGACACACCCAGTTCAGCATTTCGTGCTGGCCCGCGTCGTCCAGCTGCGGCGCGTCGATCTGGTCCCACTGGACGAAGCGGCCGGTCTGGAGGTCCTCCAGGCGCGCGCGGTCGGCCGCTACGTCGGGATACAGCCGGTGATGCTTGCGAGTGAGCGAGCCGTGCGACCAGCTCGACGAGGCGACGAGCGCCACCCGCCACGGACTGGCGGCGAAGAAGCGGGCGGTGGCGCGGCCGATCGCGAAGCAGCGACGGGGGCTGGGCGCGGGCGGCGACAGCTCGGGCGAGCCCTCGCCGTGGGCGCTGGCCGCCGTCTGCAGCAACTGGTTGCCATAGCAGTTGACGTGGAACGGGATCACCGGATACGGGAAGCCCGCCAGCTCGTAGTCGAGGTACAGGAGCGTGTACTGGAACGAGTGGGCCAGCCCGCGCTCGTGGCGAGTCAGGTAGGAGTACGCGATATCGAAGTCCTGTTCGAGCAGCGTGCGCGCCAGGCCGTTCGCCGCCTCGCGGTGGCCGCGTACCCGCAGCTCCCAATCGGGCGGCATCCCCCAGGCGTTGACGTCGGTCCGAAACGGCCCCCGCGCGCCGCCCGCGAACGGCGTGGAGACTGCCTCGTCCAGGATGTACACGCAGAAGGCCGGGACGCAGTCTCGCTTGAAGTTCTCGTACTGGTCGTCGCCCCAGATGACGACGAGGTCCGGGTGGAAAGCGTCAAGCTCTTCGCGCAGCTTGCGGTAGGCGGGCAGCAGCCTGGCGCAGTGCTCCCGCGCGGCGGTCTGGCCCTCGTCGTCGCCCCACTCCGCGCGCATCGGCGCCGGCCAGCTCGCCACGTCGGCGAGGATCTCCGGCGGGATGCGACCGTTCTCGACGTTCGTGCGCAGCATTCGCGGCCAGTACTCGGTGGGCACGGCCGGTCCTGGGTAGTGACTGAGGCCCAGTCCTAGAATCTCGCCCATCGGCTCAACTCCACGCGAGCGAATCACGCACGGCTACAGCCGTGCCAACGGCGGACGCGGCTGGACGACGATGCCAGGCCCCATTATAATCAATTCGTTAGACGGTTTGGCGCACGAGCGGCTTGCTGGCGTCCTGGCTGGGCGTTCGGCGACACCCCGCGTCACCCGCCCGGCTCGGGCGAAGCCAGCGGCGGTGCCGGGTTGCCGCTCGCGAAGGCCCGCGGCCGCTGAGGCCCCGTGAGCGGGCGCTTGGCCCCGGCGATGAGCCAGTCCAGGTACCGCTGCAGGCCAAGGTAACCTGCAACGACGGCGATCGGCGCGGCGAGCAGGGCTACGCCCATCACAAGCAGAGCTTTTCGCATCGTCCTACTCCGAATGAGCAAGCTGTCGAGTCCGAGCGGATTATAGGCCGGGCTCCGGACGCGAACACGCGAGTACGGTCAGGGCCCCAGAAGCGCGGGCTGCGGGAGCCCAATTCCCCAGCAGAGGTGTTGCCGATGAGAGGCCGGGAGCGGTGGGTCCTCCTGGCGCTACTGGCGCTCGCGGTGGTGGTCGGCGGCCGCCGCTTCCTTCGGCTTGCGGATCCGGACGCGAGCCTATACGCCGCACCGCCACGCGGGCGCTAGCGTGTCGGCTGCTCGCGTGCGGGTGGTACAATCCTCCCCATCGGCTGCTGGCGGCGGCCCGCCGCCTACTTGGCTCCGCGCCGGGTGTGCCGAGCGCCAAGAGCTGAAAGGAGACTCTGATGGTCGCGGTTGAGCAACCCCAGGTCCGATCTGTCGAGCGGGGCGCGGAGCCGCGACTGCGGAGCACGCGTGGGCCGCGCTACGAGGCCGCCGTGCTGGGCTTCCGCCACTACTGGTATCCCGCCATGCTGTCGCGGCACCTCGGCAAGAAGCCCCAGGCGATCAAGATGCTGGGCGAGGACCTGGTGTTCGTACGCGGCGAGGAGGGGCGGCCGCACGCGCTGTACGACCGCTGCGCCCATCGCGGCATGCTGCTGTCCGCGGGCACGTGCCTGTCAGCGGGCACCATTACCTGCCCCTACCACGGCTGGACCTTTGACGTTGCGAATGGCGAGCTGGTGGCGGCGCTCACCGACGGGCCGCAGTCGGCCGTGGTCGGCAAGCTCGGCAAGAACGTGCGCTCCTACCCCGTCGAGGAGCGCAACGGCATCATCTACGTCTACATGGGCGACGCCAATCCGCCGCCGCTCGAAGCAGACGTGCCGGAAGAGATGCTGAGCCCCGACTACACGTTCTCCGTGGTAGTGTCGCTCTGGAAGAGCAACTGGCGGGCCGGCATCGAGAACGGCTACGACGCGGCCCATGCCCCCTACATCCACCGCGATAGCCTGCGCTGGCGCACCGCGATGCGCCTGCAGCCCGCCTGGGGCGGCTACGTCCAGAGCGTCGTGGAGGGGAAGTACCTCCGGCAGACCCGTGGCGCCGAGCGCGGCTACGAGGCCGAGTATCCGCGGGTGGGCCGCTGGCCGCGGCACACCTGGCTACGCAAGACCCTGGCGAAGATCGGCGAGCGCCAGACGCGCCCAGCCGTCCAGACGAACGAGTTTCGCCTGCCGTGCATCATCCGCAATCGATACACCTACTACTACCACGTCCGCTGGGCCGTGCCGGTGGACGAGCACACCAGCCGCACCTTCCAGGCGCTGGTCGGCCCCTACGACGGCGCGCGCGCCGCGGCATTCAAGGCGCAGTACTGGCTGTGGCACCGCTGGGTGTTCCACATGTGGTTCAACGGCCAGGACGACCGAGTCATCTCCCAGCTCGAGTACGACGCGCCGGAGCAGCTTTTCCGCCCGGACAGCTCCATCGTGGGCCTGCGGAAGTACATCGAGGCGCACGCCCGCACGGCCGACCCGGAGCCCGGCGTGCCGGAGCCGGACTTCAGCGGCGAGCGCTATCCGTAGGAACGCCGCCAGCCGCGACGGCCTGGGAGGGACGCGGCGCCGTTAGGAGCGTCCCATCATCGTCCGCATCTCCTCGCGGATTTTGGGCTGCTCGTTCAACGTGAAATCCCAGGCGTTCTCGTCGAAGTAGTCGACGCCGGGCTGGGGCAGCCAGGCGCGCGGCACGGCGCTGTCGTCGAGGTCGTTGCGGACCGACACCTGGCGCTGCGCATCTTCCCAGAGCTGCTGGCCCTCCCGGGAGAGCAGCCAGTTCACGAAGACCTTGGCCGCATTCGGATGGGGAGCGCGGTCGAGCAGCCCCAGGTGCCCAAACCCGGCCGACAAGCTGTCGGGAGACTCCGGGGGGTTCTGGAGGACGCTCACATGGAAGCCCTCCTCGGTCAGACGTCCGACCTCCTGCTGCTCCAACGACAGGGCGATGGGGTAGGTGCCGCGGGCTAGCAGGTCGGCGCTCTGGCGGTGGTCGCGGGTGACGAACGGCTGCTGGTCCACATACAGCCGCCGCGCGTAATCCGCCCCGAGGTTGAGGTACAGCTCGGCGGACTGGTTCGTGGCCGCGCCCGCGACCGTGGGATCGTAAGTGACGATCTTGCCCCGGTACTCGGGCTTCAGCAGGTCATACCAGCTCTTGATGTCGCTCGGCTGCACCGCATCGGTGTTCAGCGTGACCGTGCGGTTCACAGTATTGTTCATGCGATAGACGTACTGCTCGGCGGGGTCCATGAAGATGAGCTTGCCCATGCGGTACTTCGCCGTATCGAGCACCTCGGGGAGGATCAGGGCCGGGCGCAAGGGCGCCAGCATCCCCATGACGCCGTTCTCGACCTGCCCGCGGCCCGCCAGCACCTCGTACATCGAGTTCGAGCCGGAGATGACGACGTCCGCGGAGTAGATGCCGGCGCTGCGCTCGGCCTGGAGCCGCGCCGCGAAGTCGCTGCTCGCCTGCCCGGTGTACTCCAGGTTGATACCGAAGCGCTTCTGGAAGGCCTCGGGCAGGCGGCGGCGCAGCTCCGTGGTGGGTGGCCCCAGGACGACGACCGTGCCCTCCTCCCGGGCCGCGGCCACCAGGGCGTCCCACTCCGGCCCCGCGGCCGTGCCGCTCACTGCGGGCTCGCCGCCCGGCGGCGCCGTCGACGCGGCGGGGCCGCACGCCGCGAGCAGCAGCGCCATCAGGGCAAGCAAGACTGCAGGGCGCAAGCGCGCTCGGTCCATGCGACGTACTCCTGAGTGTTACTGTGTGCCGAGGAGTTGTCGTAGCTCGGGGACGATCCGGGGCGTGGTGTCCAGGACGAACTCCCAGCTCTGGTTGTCGAAGTACTGAACAGCGGGGTCCGGCACGCTGGCCTGGAACCAGGCCGGATAGCGCGACTCGTCCAGATCGTTGCGCGTGGAGGCCTGGAGCTGCGCGTCCTGCCAGAGCTGCTGGCCGGCCTGCGACGTCATCCAGTTCACGAACAGCTTGGCCGCGTTCGGGTGCGGGGCATGGTCCAGGAGGCCGACGTACGAGAAGCCGCCCGTGACGGTCGGTTCCAGGCCCTGGAGGTGGGGCAGCGCGGTGACCGGGAAACCCTGGTCCTGTAGGTCGCCGATGGCTTGTCCTTGGATGTACAAGGCAATAGGGCGGGTACCGTGGGCCAGCATGTCCGCGGTCTGGCGGTGGTCACGCGTGAAGGTGACCTCCTGATCGACGAACAGCCGCTTCACGTAGTCGCGGCCGAGGCGCTCGTACTTGTAGACGGCGGCGCTCACACCCGCCCCGGCGATCGTCGGGTCGTAAGCCGCGATCTTGCCACGGAACTCGGGCTTCAGCAGGTCCTGCCAGCTCTGGATGTCTGACGGCTTGACGTAGTCCGTGTTGATCGCCACGTCGTGGTTGGTGTAGTTGGCCGTGCGCAGCACGTACTGCTCGGCCGGGTCCATGAACAACAGCTTGCCGGTGCGGTACCTGGCCGTGTCGAGCACCTCGGGGAGGATCAGGGCCGGGCGCAAGGGGGCCAGCATCCCCATGACTCCGTCGCTGATCTGGCCGCTCCCCGCGAGCACCTCGTACATGGTGTTGGCCCCGGCCACCACGACGTCCGTCGAATACAGGCCGGCGCTGCGCTCGCTGGCAAGTCGCGGGCCGTAATCTCCGCTCGCCTGGCCGACGTACTCGAGGGTGATGCCGAACTGCTGTTGGAACGCCTCGGGAGCGCGGCGCCGCAGCTCGGGCGTGGGCGGGCCTAATACCGAGACCTTGCCTTCCTGCCGCGCGGCGGCGACCAAGGCATCCCACGCCGGGCCCGCGTCCGCTCCGCTCACGCCGGGCGCCGCGGCCGGCGCCGTCGACCGCTCCGCCCCGCGCGCGGCGGGCCCCCCCGCGCACGCCGCCATGGCGAGCGCCAGGCACACCAGCGCCGCCAGCTGGCCCCGTACCGCGCCGCAGCCTATCCGAGACATTTTGTACCGAGCATCCGGACCGCCTCTCCCGCCTGCCACCCGCGCTGCAGCGTGGCCGCTAGTGGGTGAGGAAGTCGATAACCACGCGCGCGAACTCGTCGGGGTGCTCGAACGCCACGAAGTGCCCGGTGTTGTCGCCCCAGATGTGGGCGCGCACGTTGGGGATGTTCCGAAGCCCGTAGAGCACGTCGTCCACGGGAATCATGCGGTCCGCATCGCCCCACACCATTAGGGTCTGGGTCGTCTTTAGCTTGTGCAGCTCGGGCACCAGGTCGCTGTTGGAAGGCATGGACATCTCTCGGCGGCTTTCCAGGTGGCCCGGCACCGTGGCCATCTTCATCCGCGACTCGATGAAGTCGGCGGGGCGCCGCTCCTCGCGCGGGATGAACATGCCGACCATGGCCTCCATGTTCTCGCGGGTGGGGTTCTGGGCAAACGTCGCGAGCGACTTCAGGCCTTCGGTCGGCGTATGCGGCGCGCCCGGGGCGAACGCCTGGATGATGATCTTGCCTACACGGTTGGGGTAATCGATGCCGAACCGCAGGGCGGCCGGGCTGAACGCGGACGATCCGTACACGTGTGCGCGGTCGATGCCTAGCTGGTCCATCAACCCCAGCTTCAACCGCGCGCAGAAGATATCCATCGGCACGCCCTCGCGGCTCACGTGCTTCTGTGACTCGCCGAACCCGGGCATGTCCATCAGAATCACGCGGAAGTGCTCCGCGAGCTGGTCGAAGCACCACCGGGTGTTGTCCCAGGCGTTCGCGCCAGGGCCACCGCCGTGCGTGCAGATGAGCGCCGGGCCGCTGCCCGCCTCGTTGTAGTGGATGTTGATCCCATTCACGTCGATGAAGCGATCGGTCTGCTCCTTGGTGAGTGGCATCTGTGCTCTCTCCACTTGCTCGAATCCGGCACTAGCGCGTGAGGGGCAAGCGGTCGGGGCGCCGCGGCCCCGTGCTGCGTGGCGGCGCTGCCCGCCAGCGAACGGTCAGGCGCGAGCCCGCGGCGGGCCACAGGGGCCGGCCGGGTCAGTACGATCAATTCGTTAGACGGTTGGCCGCCGCCAATTCTACGGGGCCGCCCAGCTACCGTCAAGCAGCGCCTCGCTCAAGGGCAAACCTGGCGTTGGGACGCTGCCCCCCGCTCTGCCGAAGCCTCGCACCGCCGTTCGTCAGCCGCCGTGCTGCTATAATGCAGCCGAACAGGCGCGGAGCGCGCTCGTGCGTCTCCTACGGCCCGCAGTCACCGCGCGCGGGCCGACGATCCGTAGGAGACCCCAGTTTTCCTGGAGGCCGCCCCATCTGTGGCCCGGGTACGACATCGCCTCAAGACCGTGCCGACCGGCACCGCTGCCAAGCAGGTACCCCGTACACGGCGCGCCGGGCGGGGCGGCTCGTCCCAAGCTGAGACGCTCCGCCAGATCACCCTCGTCGAAATGCTTGCCGGCCGGCTCCGAGCCACCATCGTAGACGGGAATCTACCACCCGGGAGTCGACTCGGAACGAAGACCGAGCTGGCCCAACAGTATGGTGTCAGCATGGGCACCGTCCATGCCGCCGTCCGCTTGCTCGAGGCCCAGGGGCTAGCCGAGGGGCGCCCAGGGGTCGGTGGAGGCGTGTTCGTGAGCGGCCGGGAATCGCACCTCGCGCTCGCCTCCATCCTCCTCACGCTCCACGAGAGCAGCAACCAGGCGTCAGTGCGCGACATGCTGGAGGCCCGCGCCTCGCTCGACGTGATGCTCGCGCGGCGTGCCGCCGAGGTGCGCCGCGACGAAGATCTGCCTGCGCTTCGCGCTGCCCTGGCCGAGATGGAAGCCGCGGGCCGGCAGACGCCGCAGGAGGTAGGTGAATATTTCCACCGTGTTTGGGCCCTGCACGACGTCATTGCCCAGGCCGGCCACAATGCTACGCTGCTGGCGGTGTATCGGACCATCCGTGGCTTCATTAACGCGCAGGTTCAAGAGATCGCGCCCCGACCCCATACGATCCCCGCTGTCGAGGAGAGCCTGACCGTCCACCGCGGCATCGTCGAGAGTATCGCCGCCGGCGACCCCGAGGCGGCGACCCGGTTCGCGGAGCAGCACCGCCGACGAGTGCTTCCTCAGGTCCAGCCGTAATCAGGCGCGGAACAGCGCGGCCACTTTCGTCGAGTTGAACACGTACGTCTCGGCGAAGGCGAGCACCTCCGCTCTCCGCTCGGCCATCGCGCCCGCGAGACAAATCCAATTCAGGAACTCGTGCTGCCCCGCGTCCACCAGCGTGTCGAGGGTCAGATTACGCCACTCCGTGTGCCGGCCGGCCTGCAGCTCCGCGAGCCGCCTGCGGTCCGATTCCACGTCGGGGTAGAGCCCGTGGTGCTTCTTTGTCAGGAAGGCGTGCGACCACGACGAGGAGCCGATTACCGCCGCGCGCCAGGGGCTCGCCTCCAGGATGTGCGCCACCTGCCGCCCCAGGTCGAAGCAGCGCTGTGGCGTGGGCGCGGGCGGGGCGGGGAAGCCGTCGCCGTTGGTCTCTTGCACCTCGATACGGTTCATCAGGTCGCTGCCGTAGCAGTTGACGTGGAAGGGAATCACTGGGTAGTCGAAGCCCCGCTGGTCGTAGTCCAGGAACATGATCGTGCGCATGAACGCGTGCGCCAGCGTCGGGTGGTGATGGGGCTTGTAGGCGTAGGCCACGTCGAACTGGTCGAGGATGAGCTGCCGCGCCAGGTAGCCCGCCGCCTCGCGGTGGCCGCGGACCGGCACCACCTTGTCCGTGGGCTGGTTCCACACGTTCCGCGGCGTGTTGATGACCTTGCTGGCCTGATAGGGCAGGCAGTCGAGCTTGTCGTACATGTAGACGCAGAAGGGCGGGACGACATCCTCCTTGAAGTTCTCGTACTGGTCATCACCCCAGATCAGCACGAAGTCCGGGTTGAAAGCATCTAGCTCTGCCCGCAGCTTGCGGAAGGCTCCTACCACCAGCTCGCGGTGCGCGCGGGCCGCGGCTAGCCCCTCGTCGTCGCCCCACTCTGCGCGCATCGCCTTGGGCCAGTTGTCCATCGCGCGCGCCTCAGCGGGGATGGAGTCGCGCTTGAGGAAGCTGCGCAGGATGTCGGCCATGTTCTCGTCAGGAAACTGGAACATGGGTGCGTGGGATAGCCCGATCCCGAGTAACTCGCCCATCTTGACTCCTCGTTAACCCCGCTGTGGCAACGGCATGAGTACCGGCTCAAGCCCCTTCGCACGGCACTCGGCGTAGAAGGTCTCGCGAATCGCCGGATCCTCCAGCTCGTACTTCAGCAGCTCGGCCATGTGGGCCTCGGCGCCGCCCTCGCCCGCGCCGTACATCGAGGTGCCCCCACGGAATGCGAGCTGGCGCAGCGGCTCGGGGTTCGGGTTCGCGTGCTGGTGATAGATCATGTTGCCCGGCGAGATGATCGAGCCGGGGCGCAGCTCAAACCGCTCGCGCGGCCCGCCCGCCCGAAACATCAGCTCGTAGCCGCTGCCCGACAGGATCAGGATCATCGCCCCCGCCGCGTGCCGGTGCGCCTGCACGTACGTGACGGGCGATAGCTCGTGGATGTGGCAGCCGTAGGTGCCCTCGGCCATCACGAACCGCATGTGGCGGGCGCCAGCCCCCTTCTCGTTCCACTGGTCCAGCAGGAACTCGTTCACATTCGGCACGAAGTTGGTCTCCCAGCTCCGGACGCCCCAGGAGTGCCCCGGCCGCGAGAAGTAGTCGCGGTCCTCCGTGCTGAAGCGGTCGCGGAACACCCACGGGTTGTCGAAGACGAAGTCTTCGCTGTGGTATTGGTTCAGCGCCCGCGGGGCGGTCGTGGCCGCCAGCAGGCGCGCGGGCTCGGAGCCCGAGCCGTTGAAGAAGCGATGATGCGCGTTCAGCGGAATGGCGAACAGCGCGCCGGCCGACCACTCGAAGGTGTGCGGCTCCTCGTTCGGCTGCCAGACCTGCGTGAGCCCGGTCCCGCTCAGCACGTAGACGATCTTCTCGAACAGGTGGCGCTCCGGGTTCAGCGCGCCCCCCGGCGGGATCTCGACCACGTAGCCGTCGGTCTGCTGCTGGTTCGCCAGGTTGATGTACGCGCCGCGACCGCCTACCCGCTTCCAGTCGGCGAGCGGCAGGGCGTACACGTCCTCCACGTAGTTGCCGCGGTAGACGGGGAGGCCTTCCTTCTCCAGGAACCAGTCATAGTAGCTCTGCCGGACCGCGTTGTCGCGCCAGCTCGTCCTATTCGTCGTCTGCGCCATCCGTCCACCTCCCCTTGCTCCTTCGCTCGTGGTCGCGTGTGGCAGGGCGTTCACGTAGCGGGCCATCCCGGTCGCGTGGCGGAGCGCGCCCGCACGGTGCCACCTCAGCCGCCGCCCAGCAGCTCTCGCAGCTTCTGCTGGGCGGCGGGTTGGATGTGGCCCTTGAACTCCCAGGTGTAGGTATCCTCGTAACGCACCCCCGGCTTGGGTATCACGAAGCCGGGCACCCAGTCCGCGTAGTTCAGGCGGGCGACCGGGCTGGACGCGACGGGCGCGTGGCGCATCGGCGCTCCTCACGAGCGTACATCGCCTCGGCTGGGGCGCGGGCCAAGTATCAATTCGTTATACGATTTGGCGGTACGCCGTTCCAGCGGCGAGGTGACGGCGGTTAGCGCTCGGCGCGGCGAGTCGCGCCGAGCGCCCGTAGGCTACTCGCGCGGCACGTGGTCCCAGCGTGTCAGCTTGCGCGCGTAGTAGGCGAAGATGGGTGGCAGTCGCTCGGGCGGCACGGCGTGGAGCTGCTTGATCGGCGCTTCCGCGTCGGGTGTGTAGAGGGCCTCGCTGCCGTCCTGCTCGGCGAGAAGCTGCACGCGAGCCGCATAGTCCAGCATGATCGCCGCCACGCAGGCGTTCTCCACCGTCGGGCCTCGCACCGCGATGCCGTGGTTCAGCATGAACACGCCTTGCGCGTCGCCTAGCGCGTCCGACACCCACTTGCCCTCTTCGTGCGTCAGGATCAGGTCGGTCTTGCGGTCGAACACCGGCACGCCGGGCGGGCAGAAGTAGCTCCCCTCGTGGCCGACCGGCCGCAGCGGCCGGCCGCGCGCTGCGAACGCCACGGAGTAGGCCGGGTGCGTGTGTACTACCGCCAGCACGTCCGGGCGGTCGCGCATGATCTCCGAATGGATGGGGTACTCGGCGTGACGGCGGTGGCGGCCTTCCAGCACCTCCCCGTCGAGGCTGACCAGCACCAGATCGTCGACGGTGATCTCTTCTAGGCCGAAGGTCGCCGGCTTCATCCAGTAGCGGTCCCAGCCTGGCAGCCGCGCGGACATGTGCCCGAGGATCGTGTTGCTCTGCCCCTCCATGGCCAGGATGTGGCACGCCTGCACCAGCGTCTCCTTCAGCGTGCGCTCGTCATCGTGGCTCGCCATGGCTCGACTCCTCCTCCAGTAGCGTCGTATCAGGGCAGCCGCATCCGTGCCACGGAGTCCTAACCGTGGCGAGCGCCAGCCACGCCAGCCAGGCTAACGTTAGGCGCATCGGTCCCTCCCCTGCGGTTGGACTCCGATGCAGCAAGAGTACGGCCTGGTACCGGAGCTAGGCTAAGGAGGCCGTCAGTGGCCCACGCGCCCAACGGTGAGCCGTTGCTCCGGGCGCGCCCACTCCTTGAGCGGCCAGCCCTCCGCGAGCGCGCGCAACTCGCGCCGCCAGAGCTGGCGCAGCATGATCACGCTCACGTCCTCGCGGCCCAGCCGCTCATGCTGGCGGTCGGCAATCGTGCCCTGCCCCACCTGCGAGACGTAATCCTGGAGGTTGAACAGGCGCCCCGCGTCGGCCTTGACGTCGGGGATGTCCTCAATGCGGTAATCGCCGCGCAGCACCGCGTCTCCGAGCTCCGGTATCGGCGTGAGATTCTGCTGCCGCGCACGCTCCGCCCGCGCCCGCTGGCGCTCCTCGTAGCGCGCGCGGGCCTCGCCCGTCACGTGGGTGAAGTTCACGCCGAACGTAGCGAAGTGCTCGTCGTCCACGGGGACGCGCCAGGCCATCGCCTCGCGCCAGGCCTCGGCGCCCAGCTCGGGGGCCGTCCGCGTCGTGTGCATGCCAAGGGGCATGTGGAAGTGCAGGTGTGCCTCGGGCCACTTCGTCGCCTCGGGGCGGGTCACGTGCGCGACGAAGCCGTACTCCGTCTCCTCACACGTGACCTTGGGCGTGCCCACGCGCCCGGCGGCGAGGTAGGACTCGCGGTGTACCCAGTCGCCGTGGAAAGGATCGTTCTCCAGCGCCTGGAAGTAGTTGCAGGGCCAGGTGTACGTGTACACCTCACGCACGCCCTGCGCCTCGTCCTCCAGTTCCGGGAAGCGGGGGAGCGGCGGCGCCTCGTCCTCGCCGAGATAGGCGAAGATCAGCCCCAGGTACTCCTCGGTCGGGTAGCTGCGGATCTTGACCTTCGGGGGAAAGCTCGGGTCTTCGGCCGGCATCTCGACGCACTGGCCGGAGGCGTCGTACTTCCAGCCATGATAGAAGCAGCGGAGGCAGTCGCCCTCCACCCAGCCGGTCGAGAGCTGCGTCCCGCGGTGCGCGCAGCGGAACGCGACGATGTGCGGCTGCCCGCCCTCGCCGCGGTAGAGGGTGAAGTCCTCGCCCAGGATGCGAAGCGGCTTGGCCCAGCCGGCGGGGAGGTCCGCCGCGCGATAGACTGGCTGCCAGAAACGGCGCAGGTAGCGGCCCGCGAGCGTCCCGGGGCCGACGTGGGCGAAGTTGGCATCGTTGGCCTCGCGCGGGCGACCAGCGTTCATGGCAGCCATGATGCTCCCTCCAGGCATGCGGCCGTGGCTAGCAGCCCATGCCGCCTATCGCAGCGTACGATTAGAGTGCCGCCTTGCTCCGAGCACAAAGCGACGCGCCCCACCGCCACGCGCCCAGCCTTCGGCCGGCCGCGTCTAACGATTATAAGGAATGCACTGCGCGAGCGCGTCACGTAGGAGCAGCCGGCTCGCCGCCCTCCCTTACGATGCGATCGCTGCGGCCACGCCGACCACGGGTTGCGCAGCGGCTTCTTAGGCTGTTAGCATTCTGCCGTCGGCACGAACGGGCGCTATGAACCCGTCGGTGGCCCCGAGAGAGGCTCCCGTACCAGGCAGCCCGCCGCCCTCGCTGCTCGCAGCGGAACAGGGGCGCAGAACCATTACCTCTGCAATGCGGCACCGAGGGCCGGTGGGGGCAACACCATGGCAGAGGGAGACGCCAGGTTCGCGGCTCTCTACGAGGTCGGGCGCTACATCAACTCCTCACTCGATCTCGCCGAGGTGCTCGAACTAGCGATAGACACTATCCTCCGCGTGACCGGCGCCGAGCGCGGCTTCATCGTGTTGGCGGACCCCGACTCCAGCGAACTGCGGGTGCAGATCGCCCGCAACTTCGGTCGCTCCCCCACGGACACCCCCAGTTTCGAAGTTAGCCGCAACATCGTACACAGCGTCGTCGAGCGCGGCACGCCCTTGCTGGTCAACGATGCCCTCAGCGACCCGAGCTTCCAGCGGTTCCAGAGCGTGCTGGTGCTGGGGCTGCACTCCGTCCTGTGCGCGCCCTTGCGGGTCAAGGGCCGGACCATCGGCGCGATCTACGTGGACAACCGCCGCCGGCTGGGCTTGTTTACCCAGAGCCACCTCGATTTGCTCGTCGCCTTTGCCGACCAGGCGGCCATCGCGATTGAAAATGCCCGGCTGTACCAGGGCTTGCAGCAGCGGCTGCGGGAGATCGCGGACCTCCAGGCGTATCAGGAGAACGTCTTCCGCAGCGTGGCGAGCGGCATCGTCGCCCTCGATCACGCCGGCTGCATCACCAGCTTCAACACCGCGGCGGAGGTCATCTTCGGCGCGCCGGCCGAGCAGGTGCTGGGCCGCGGGTATGACGCCGTGCTAGGCCCGGATATGGCCCAGTTCGTGCGCGCCTATCTGGCCGGCGCGCCATTCTCCGAGCAGCCGGCCGACTCGGGGCAGGACATCGCTTGCGAGATCCCCGGGCGCGGGCGGATCTATCTTAGCGTGCGGGCGACGCCGCTGCGCGCAGCCGACGAGCGGGCGGGCGGCCTGGTACTCGCCATCGAGGATCAAACCGAGAATCGCCTGTTGCGGAAAGCGCGCCAGGCTGAGGAAGAGAAGCGTCGCTTGCTCAGTCGCTTCTTCGCGCCGGCGGTCCTGGAGGAGATCCTGCGCAATCCGGAGGCAGCCGCCAACCTCGCCGGCGTCCGCAAAGAACTGACGGTGCTCTTCGCGGACCTGCGCGGGTACACGACCTTGAGCGAACATCTCCCGCCCGAGCAAATCGTCACGCTGCTCAACTGTTGTCTGGATCTGGCCACGCGGGCCATCCGGACCTGTAACGGCACCGTCGACAAATACATCGGTGATGCCGTGTTGGCTCTCTTCAACGCCCCGACCGAGCAGGCAAACCATCCGGAGCTGGCGATCTGGGCCGCCCTGGCGCTGCAGGGCACGAGCGCGCGCTTGCGCCACGTGGTGGGGCGGCACGTCCGCTTCGGGATCGGCTTGAACACGGGCGAGGCCGTGGCCGGTTATATCGGCACGCCCGAGCAATTGAGCTACACTGCGATTGGAGACGCGGTGAACGTGGCCGCTCGCCTGCAGGCCAGTGCCGCGCCGGGCGAGGTGCTGATCAGCGAGGCCACCTACCGCCGGGTGCAGCACGTCTTCGAGGCGCAATGCTTAGGGCCGCTAGAGGTCAAGGGACGCAGCGAGCCGGTGACCGCCTACCGCGTGCTGGGGCCGCGGGTCGCGGCCGCGGCCCCAGAAGATCGGCTCGCCCCTACGGCTCGCCACTGCCCCGCGTGCGGCGCGACGCTCCCGGCGCGACAGCTTCCGTGTCCGGCCTGCCATGGCGGCGCCGCGCCGGCCGATGCCGACTACCTCGAGCTGCCCGGGGGTCAGCGCTATGCGTTGGTCCGGAACACGGTGACGCTCGGCAGAGGCGCCGAGAACGACTTGATGCTAGCGGACACGGCGATCTCGCGGCGGCACGCCCGGCTGCAGCGGCTCTCTCAGGGCTGGCTGCTCATCGACTGGAAAAGCAGCAACGGGACGCGGGTCAACGGAATCTTAATCGACGGGCCGTATCTTCTGGAGGACGGTGACGTAATCGTGTTGGGCGATCGGAGACTGGTCTTCCGTAGCGCTCCCCAGTCAGAGCCGTCAGCCGTCGACGCGAAGCACGAGGCCGCCGCGACCGTGCTGGGTCGCCTGGCGTTTCTGGCGACGCCCGCCGCGCCGTTGCGGGGCGCGGGGGGTGAGTAGCTCGGGCCCAGCTCCTGGCAATACCGCGGCTGGATCCCGGCCGCGAGGTGGCATAGATGTTTGAAACCAGAAAGCGCGATAGCGCCCCGAACGAGGCCGAGACTGACCTGATCGAGGTGCGTCGGCCGGCCGCTCCCACGACGGAAATACGCTGGCGCCGCGATAGCTCCTTTACGATCGGGCGCCTGTCCCAGAACGCCCTGGCGCTGAGCGACGACCTCACCGTCTCGGGCTGTCATGCCGAGATCCAATACGTCGGCACAATCGCGGTGATTCACGACCTCGGCAGCACCAACGGAACGCTTCTCAATGGGGAGCCGCTGCAGGTTCCGACGCGGCTGGCGCCGGGGGACCGCATCAATGTGGGCAGCGCCGAGCTGGTGTTCAATCCGCCCTCGCCCACGGCCGCGGGGCCCCCGCCGCGGGCGCACGACGCCGACGTCTTCTACGTGCGCTGCGCGGACGCGCTCCCCTTCGTCTTCCGGTGGGACCGCGGCCAGCCGCTCAAGATCGGCCGGCTGGCCGTGAACACTCTGGCGTTCACCGATGATCGCGACGTCTCGCGCCGGCACGCGGAGATTCAGTACGTCGGGGATGCGGCCACGATCCAGGACGTGGGGAGCGCCAACGGGACCTTCCTCAACGGGGAGCCGGTGCAAGGGCCAGCGCGCCTGGCGCCCGGGGACCGCATCGGCATGGGCAACACTGAAATGGTGTTCCAGCCCGAGCTGGCCACCCCAGCGGCCGAAGCGTGGCTCGAGGTGCAATCCGGACCGGCACAACAGCCGGTGCCCGCGGAAATCCGCCTGCCCGCGGCGCGCTGCGTCTTCTTGGGGCGCGGTCCTCACTGCGACGTGGTACTCCCGGACCCGGCCGTGGCCGAGAGACATGCCTGTATCCAGACGTATTGCGGCGACTACGTCTTTACCGATCTCTGTAGCTCGACGGGCACGTTCCTGAACGGGCGGCGCATCTTCGGCGGGATCCGGCTCAAACCCGACGACGTGCTGCAACTGGGCAGCATGCGCTTTCGCTTCAAGTGCCCTCAGGCGGCGCCGCCGGCCGCGTTGGCCGGCGGCGAGGCCGATCCCTCCGCATCGGCCACCCTGCACAGCCTCCCCCCCTTCAACCAGCTGCCGACGGAGCTGCTTGCCGCGCTGGCCGAGAACTGCGAGTGGATCACGGTCGACGCGGGTGCGGACCTGATTCCGGACACGCGACGCGAGCTGCCGGCCGCGCTGTACATACTCGCCGAGGGCAAGGCGCACGTCGTCGGCACGGTAGGTGTCCGTCACCAGCAAGCCTACGTCGTGGCCGAGCTGCGGCGGGGCGATCTCATCGGGGAGCGCGCGCTGATCACCGGCCGGCCGTACTCGCGCCGCGTGGTCGCCGATACCCCGCTTCGCGCGCTACGGATCACGCGGGCTGCGTATGCCGAGCGCTGGGCGACGAATCCCCGGCTCCGCGCCTTGTTCGAGGAGCAGCTGCCGCAGCTCGCGCTCCGCCGCCAGCTCGAGCGCACGCTGCTCCTCCGCTGCTTGCCTGCGGACGTCGTGGACCGCTTGCTCCCCCGCCTGCACGCGGTCGCCTACGCGGCCGGCGACCAGCTCGCTCAGCGCGGCCAGCCGAATGATCGCTTCCTGCTCCTCGTCGCGGGCCGCGCGCGCGTCCAGGCCCTGCGGGGGGAGCGAGAGGTCGCGCTGGGCCAGATCGGCGCGGGCGAATGTGTAGGCGAGGCGATCGCGGCCCCCGATGGCGTCTATTCTTCGACCGTCATCGCCGAGACGCCCGTCGAGGCCTACAGCCTCTCCCGGGCGGACTTCGAGGCGGCGACCGCCGGGCACCCGGCGCGGACGGGCCTGCTCAGCGGCAGCCTGGAGTTGACCCCGCCCAACCTTCTGCTCGAGAGCATCGCGCCCTTCAACGCGCTGCCACCCCAGCTCGTCACCCGGATCGCCACACACATGCGGTTGAAGCGATTCTATGCTGACGAAGTCGTTATCGAGCAGGACGATGTGGCGAGCGCGTTCTACATCGTCTTGAGCGGCACGGTGCAGGTCTCGTTTCACACCGCGTCCGGCGAAGAGAAAGTTATCACCACCCTGGGGCCCGGCCAACACTTCGGCGAAGCCGCCCTCCTCACCGGCGAAGGCCGCAATGCGCGCGTGCGCGCACTGGAGGATTGCCAGCTCTGGGCGCTCTACAAAGACGGGTTCGAAGAGGCCCTGGAGTATGGCCGAGCCTATCAGCTCGATGCCTACTTCGGCCAAGACCTCCGGATGCGCTCGCGCCCGCGCCGCCTCGCGGAGATCGAGATCGTTCGCCAGTCTGGCGGGGCCGACGCGGGTTACATCTTGCACCGGCCCAGCAGCAAGAGCTACCTGCGATTGTCCGAGCAGGGCATGTTCGTGTGGGGCCTCCTCGACGGCGACCACACGATCAATGACCTGTGCGTGGCCTACCTGGCCAAATACCACAACTTCGATCTCGAGCTGATCGCCAGCACCGTGGCGCAGCTGCAGGCGCTGGGATTCGTCGAGGTTCCGCCAGTGGACCTGCACCGAGGGGCGGTCGACCAGCGAGCGCCCGCCTGGCGCCGCGCCTTGACCACCGCCTTCCAGGTCCTGACCTGGCGGAAAGAATTCTCGCAAGCCGATGCCTGGTTCGACGCCCTGTACCGCCAGGGGGGGCGGGTCTTGTTCGCGCCGCTGGCGCTGGCGCTGCTCGGGCTTCTGGCCGTGGCCGGGCTGGCGGCCTTTGGCTACCTGTTGCTCGTGGAGCTGCGGGGCAGCCCGCCCGGGCGTGAGATGATGCAGGGGGCTGCCCTGGCGATCGTGCTGCTCGGCTTCCTGCTCATTACCGCGCTTCACGAAGTTGGGCACGGGCTGACCTGTAAGCACTATGGGCGTCGAGTCAACGGCGCGGGCCTGGGAATCGCCTATTTGTTTCCCTATGCCTTCGTGGGCACGACGGACATCTGGATGGCCGGCAAAGGGGCGCGCATGGCCGTGAGCGCCGCCGGCCCGTTCGTCAACCTGCTGACCGGCGCCGTCTGCGCCCTGGCGGCCCTGGCCGTGTCCGACGTCACGATCCGCGCTGCCCTGTTCAGCCTCGCCGGCATCTCCTATCTCCTGGTCATCAGCAACCTGCACCCCTTTATGGAGCTCGACGGGTACTACATCCTGGTCGACTGGCTAGAGATGCCGTCGCTTCGCAAGCGCGCGCTGCGGTTTCTCCGCCGTGACCTGTGGCGATGCTTGCGGGCGCGTCGCTTCGACCGCGAAGAGCGCATCCTGGCCGCTTTCGGAGCCGCCGTCCTGCTGTTCACGGTGCCCATGGGGCTGGGGCTCGTGGTGTTCTTCCACGACCTGTTCGTGAATCACCTGAGCGCGCTGCTGTCCGTCGGCGGCAGCGAGCTGCTGGGGTGGGCCTGCGGCGCGCTCGTTCTGCTAGCGTTCCTGATCCCATTCGCCTTTGAGCTGGAGCTTATCTCGCCTCAGCCGTTGACGTTGCACGGGCGAACGCAATAGCCCTGCAAGCTATAGGATCCTGAAATGCTGCTCAAGAAAGCCTGGCGCGACCTCTCCGCGCGCAAGCTGCGCACCCTACTGGTAGTGCTGAGCGTCGCCATCGGCGTGTTCGGGGTCAGCGCGATCAAGATCCTCGGCGACCAATTCGAGCGGGCCGCGCTCGAGCAATACGCTGCCTCGCGCCCCCCCGACCTCACGATGGACACCACTCCAGTGTCCACCGAGCAGACTGACAAGCTCGCCAGCCTGGACAACGTTCAGTCGGTCGAGCGGCGCATTGCCAGCACCGCGCGCTGGCAGCCCCCGAGCGGCGATCGGAAGGAGAGCATTGCCGTCCAGGGTGTCGGCGATTTTCACGCCGACGCCACCCTCGACCGCGTGCGGGTGACCCGGGGCGCCCTGCCGAGCGCCGGGGAAGTGCTGTTCGAGAAGGGGTCACGCCAGAAGTACGGGCTGCAGATCGGTCAGGAAGTCACTCTGACCAGCGGCGACCGCGAGCAGACCTTCAAGATCTCGGGCTTCGGCGATAACCCAAACGTGATGAGCGCGGCAGCCGTGGGCTTCGCCTCCGTGTGGCTGAACCAGGACGATGCAGAGAACCTGCTCCAGCTGGGTGGCGCGAACCGCCTGCTGATCAAGATGAAGCGCCAAGACACGGCAGACGTTCGTGCGGATACAGAGAAGCGTGTTCGCGAGTCCCTGGAAGGCGACGACGTCACGATAATCCGGAGCGACGTGCGCGACCCGGCGGTGGTGCCCGGCAAGGACACTCTAGACTCGCTGCGTACGCTGTTGCTGGTGTTCGCGATTCTGGGCGCTCTCACCAGCGGGCTGCTGGTCATCAATACCGTGTGTACGGTCATACTCGAGCAGCGGCCACAGATCGGCTCCATGAAGGCCGTCGGCGGTACGATGGCGCAGGTCATGCGCATCTATCTGATGCTGGCACTGTTGTATGGCATTTTGGGTACCGCGCTTGGCCTGGCGGCGGCGATCGGCTTCAATCTCTTAGCGAGCGGTCTCCGCGCCGCGGCGCTGGATGAAGCGCCGACGGCGCTCAGCGTCAGCGCCGGGGCCGTGGCGCTGGCTGTTGGCGTGGGCGTCGGCATCTGTCTCCTCGCGGCGCTGATTCCGAGCTGGCTCGGGTCGCGCGTCACCATCCGCGAGGCGATCGTATCGTACGGTCTCGCGTCGGACTTCGGCCGGACCCTGTGGGACCGCGCGATCGCGCGACTGACCATCCTGCCGCAGGCAGCGATTCTCGCCTCACGGAACCTGTTTCGGCAGACCAACCGCGCGCTGTTCACCATCCTCGGCCTGGCGGTAACGACCGCCCTCATCATCGCCGTGCTCGCCGCGCTCAGCTCGCTGTTCACGCGCCTGGAGGTGTCCAGCAAAGCCCTCAAGGCCGACCTGGGATTTGCCTTCGACGCGCCGGTCGAGGACGAGAAGGTCGATACCGCGCTCCAGGACACCACGGGCATCGACCGCCGCGAGCTGTGGATCGTCTCGTCGGCGAAGTCGGACGGCAAGGTCGTGTCCGTCACCGGCCTGCCCTGGAACACGGACCTGTTCGATCGGAGCACGGTGCAGGGCGGCGGGCGGTGGTTCGGCGAGGATCGCGACGACGAGGTAGTGATCACGCAGCGGCTCGCCACGCGGCGCGGGCTGAAACTGCAGGATCGGATCGAGCTGCAGAGCGGCTCCCACCCGACGCAAGCGTGGACGATTGTCGGCATCGTCCCAGGCGCGGGAGCGGACGCGCTCGCGCCCGAAGGCGCCGTCTATGCGTCACGGGAGGCCGTGCGCAAGCTGCTCGATTTCCCCGATGGACGCGGCAACTATCTGTACGCGCGCCTGGTCGACCATAGGGACGCCCAGGTCGATGCGAAAGCGACCGCGATTTCGGACGCGCTGGCGAACGCCGAGCTGTCCAATACGCCAGTGAAGATGTATGAGCAAGAGGAGAACAACCAGCGCGCCTTCATGGTGTTCATCCTGGTGTTTCTCTTGATGATCCTGATCGTGTCGGTAGTTGGCGCGCTAGGGCTGTTCAGCACCCTCACCATGAACGTGCTAGAGCGGCGGCGGGAGATCGGCGTGATGCGCTCGGTTGGCGCTTCGACGGGCACGATCCTCTGGACCTTCCTGTTGGAGGGCTTGCTCCTGGGGATGGTCGGCTGGGGCCTGGGCGTCGTATTGGGCGGGCCGGCAGGCCGGTTGTTGGTCGACTTCCTGAGCGACAAGCTGTTTGCCATGGAGTATGCCGCGGTGCCAGCGAGCGCCCTGGTGACGCTGATCGGCATCCTGGGCGTGGCTTTCGTGGCCAGTATCGGCCCGGCGATGGTCGCGGCCCGGATGAAGATCGCGGAAATCCTTCGCTACGCCTGAGTCCTCGGCAGCCGGCGGCCACGCTGCCCAGCCGCATCGGCCCCACCGCCGCGAGCACAGCCCAGGCTCTTGCGCCTCAGCCGCCGTGCCGCGACCCAGCCCCAGCATCCGAAGCCCACGCTTTAGCGCCTCTCCGCCGGCCGGTCCGCTTTGGATTGGCCCAACGGTCGGCCTTGACTAGTCATTCTACTTGACGGCTGATAAGGGAGTGCTTACAATGCGCCAAGCCAACCACTAGGCGGTCGCAAGTGGTCCTGCGAAACAGGATGAGAGAGGTGGAGCCAGTTAGCGATCTTATCGCGTGAAATGCTAGCACGTTAATACCCGTCGGCCAAAGCACGGTGATTCTGTTATCCATTGCGACACGATGATGCACCGTACAGCTACTCCTGAGGCGCGGCTGGACGCGGGAGTCTTGCCTCCACTGGGGCTCCTGTCAGTACATGCGCGCGACCGCCCTCGCCCCGCCCCCTTCCCCTCGTCCAAGCGGGGACTTTTTGAGAGGAGGATGCATCAAGAAGAGGCATAACCCGCAGTACCCCTCGTCAAAAAATCCTGCCCTATGCTACGCTGGCGACGTGACGGACCGCCGACGAGACAAGTGAATATCTCGGCGGCAGCGGGTCCGGGAAGCCGGAGTGTATCGGACTCGATAGGAGGGAACGATATGGCAACCCAACCCACCGAGCAGCAGGTCCAGGAAATGGTCCCCCAGCGCGAGCTGTCGCCTGGTTTCCAGGCGATGATCGGCCGGATGATTGCCGACCCCGAGTTCCGGAAGCAGTTGGCGGCAGACCCCGAGGGTGCGCTCAAGAACGCCAACATCCAGCTGAGCCCGGAGGAGATGCAGCGCTTCCGGACGATGAAGCCGGAGGATCGCGCGAAGCTCACCCAGGAGCTGGACGCCCGCGACTCCAAGTCGTGGTGGATCGTCATCTGGCGCTGGTTCTCGTGGTGGTAGGCGTTCGTTTGGGGGCGGCCGCCGATTCGGCCGCCCCCACTCCCACCGCCGGCTGGCGCGCGGCCGAGGTCCACCTGATCGAAGACGGTGGCCTGCTCGCCCTGGCCGTCCGCCACAGCCGTCTCTACGCTCTGCAGCCGGTGGAGGCGGCGGTGCTGCGTCTGCCGCCGCCCATCGGCGTCTCGACGGCCCAGGAGCGCCTGGCGTCGCAATTCGACCGGGCAACCGTCGCCGCGGCCTGTGCGTCGTTGCTGGACCGGGGCCTGTTGCTTCCGCAGGACGCGCCCGAAGCGGAGCCATTGCCGCGCGGGCCGCTTACGCGCCTCGAGCTGGGCGTGGCCGAGGACTGCAACCTGCGGTGTCCCTATTGTTTCGTGTCGCAGGGAAGTTTTGGCGGCACGCGACGCCTCATGCCGTGGCCCGTCGCCCAGCGAGCCGTCGAGCTGCTGTTTGCGGAGAGCGGCCCCGCGCCCCTGCTCCAGATCGGGTTCTACGGCGGCGAGCCGCTGCTCAACACCGCGGTGGTGCGGCAGGTTATCACCGAGGCCACGGCGCGCGCCGAGCAGGCTGGCAAGCAGGTCGGCTTCGACTTGATCACGAACGGCACGCGCCTCACGGCCGATCTGGTCGCCTTCCTGCGGGCGCACCGCGTGGCCGTGCAGGTGTCCCTGGATGGCCCAGCCGCCACGAACGACGCCATCCGGCCCAATCTCGGGGGGCGGGGCTCGTACCGGCAAGCGACCGCGCCGCTGCGCTTCTTCGCGGGCTACCCGGCGTTACAAGCCCGAGCCACGCTGACGCGCGCGAATCCCGCCGCGGACGATATCGTCGAGCATCTGCTGGGCCTCGACCTACCAAGCGTGGTGGCGCGGCCCGTGGTTGGCGCCGAGGGCGACCTGGGGCTCGACGAGGCCGCCGCGCGCCGCATCGTCGCGGGCTACGGACGGTTGGCGGAGCGCTGCCTGGCGGCGGCGAGCGACGCGGAGGCGGCACGGCGCAGCGCGCCCTTCCTGGGGTACTTCGGCAAGCTGATGGAGGGGCGGCCCCGGCGCGTGCCGTGCCAGCAGGAGGCCTGGACGGTTGCGTGCGCCGCCGACGGGGCGCTATATCCCTGCAAGGACATGGCGGCCAAGCCGCAATACCAGATCGGCACCGTCTGGAGCGGCATCGACTGGGCCAAGGCCTATGACGACGCGCGCGGCAAACTGCTCTGCCAGCAGCAGGCGCCCAAGAAAGCGGAGTGCAAGACGTGCTGGGCCCGCGAGCTGTGCCAAATCAGTTGCATGCACGTCACGGTGGAGCCGAAGGGGGCAGACCAGGACGAGGCCCCCCAGTACAGCGGCTGGGAGTGTTGGACCAGCTTGCGGGTGATCGAGATCGCGCTGGCCCTATTCCAGCGCCTGCGCCAGGAGCGGCCCGCCGTGTTCTGGGCGCTGCTCGGCGGGTACCAGGGGAGCGAGTCGCCTGCGATGGCTACCCTGCTGGCGCACCCTTCGTGCGCCCCGCCCGTCGAAGCTTAGCGGTAAGACTTTGGACGAGGTAGCGATGTACTGCAGCGGATGCGGCGGCCTGAACGATAACCAGGCCGCGTTCTGCACGCATTGCGGACGGGCGCTTCCCGGCCACCCGCGCGGCGTGGCGGTGGCAGGTCGCGGTGTGGGGGGGGGCGCGACCAAGCTGCAGGCCGCGCCCCCCTTGCCCCGGCCGGCGGGCGCGGCCCTTTACTTCCCGGGGCCACCTCGCAAGGGAGACCGCATCGAGCTAGATCCCCTGGCGCAGTGCACGGTCGGCCGCGCAGCGGACAACACGATAATCATCGACGACCAGTCGGTCTCGCGCGTTCATGCTTGTGTGAGCTACCACGAGGGCCAGTTCTTGGTGGCGGATCTGAATAGCCGCAATGGGACCTGGCTGAACGACGCCGTCGTGACGAGCCCAACGCCGCTGCACAACGGCGACATCCTGCGCCTGGGCGACGTGGAGCTGCAGTTCCAGGGGCCGGATGGCGAGGGGACGCAGCTCCTGGCGCAAGGCGACTGCCTGCAGCTTGCCGACGGCCAGGAGATTCCCCTCACCGGCGATGACCTGTACATTGGCCGCGCGCCCACGAATGACATCGTGTTCGACGACGACGCCACGTCGCGGCAACATGCGCGGCTCCAGCACCTCCCGCAGGGCTGGCTGCTCAGCGACCTGGACAGCAGCAATGGCACCTGGGTCAACGGCCAGCGACTCTCGGGCCCGGTGTTTCTGACGGCCGAAGACACCATCGCGATCGGCTGCTTGAACCTGACCTACCACCAGGGCGGCGTCCCGGCCGCGGCCGTGCGCCGCACCCAGGTGATCCACCGGCGCGACGGCGCGCTCGTCGTCGCGTCCGACGCGCGGCCCATACGGCCTGGCGGGGCGGCCGGGCCTGCCGGCGTGCCCATCGTGGTTCTGCACGAAATCGTGAAGAGCTACCGCGGCAGCGCGGGCACGTCCACGGTGCTCAAGGGCGTCTCCCTCTCGGTGCAACCGGGAGAGTTCGTGGCTATTGTAGGCCCTTCCGGCTGTGGCAAGTCCACGCTGCTAAACATCATCACCGGGATTGACCGACCGGATAGTGGCGAGGTGAACGTCCGAGGCCAGGACATCCTGAGCCTGAGCACCGACGCGCTGGCGCGCTGGCGCGGCCGCAACCTGGGGATCGTGTTCCAGTTCTTCCAGCTGCTCCCCACGCTGACCGTGCTCGAAAACGTGATGCTGCCGATGGCCTTCTGCGGCATGTATCGCGGGCGCGAGCGTCGCGCGCGCGCGATGGAGATGCTGCGCCTGGTGGGCATGGAGGACAAGGCGAACCGCCTGCCCAGCGCCCTATCGGGCGGGCAGCAGCAGCGCATCGCCATCGCGCGGGCCCTGGCCAACGACGCGCCGGTGCTGGTGGCCGACGAGCCGACCGGCAATCTGGATAGCGCGACGAGCCAACAGATGTTCGACCTGTTCCTCACCCTCGTGGCCAAGGGGAAAACCGTGCTGATGGTCACTCACGATCCCGTGCTGGCGCGTAGCGCCGGCCGTCGGGTGGAGATGCTCGACGGCGCAATCGTTTAGCCCGTATGCCTCGGCCCACAATCAGACGCCGCGGAGGTGGATCGTGCTCAACCGGATCTGGCGTGGCTGGCGAGCAATGACCAGGCGCCCCGGGAGGCCGGCCGTCAGGCACGCCGGTCGCGCGTCGGCCCTCCTGGTGGTAGCGCTCCTCGCCCTATACCCGGCGGGCCTGGCGCAGGCGACGACCGGCGGTCCGGCGGCGGCTCCGCCCGAGAGGGCCGGGCGCCTGGCGGGGAGTCGCGCGACGACGCCCCCGGCGTCCGTGCAGGACGCCCCCGCAAGGCAGATCGACCCCAACGTGGTCGTGCAGATCACCAGTCCCACCCCCGGGCAGCACTTGAGCGGGCCTGTGGACATCACGGGGTACGCGGCCGACACGCGCAGCCAGGACGGCTCCGGCATGAATGAGCGCGACATCCAGCTCTATCTCAACGATTCGTCGGACCCCTGGAACATCTTCGACTATGCCGTTGGGGGCCGGGACAGCCCCGACGCGGCGGCCGCGCTCGGGCCGCAGTTCAGCCAGGCCGGCTTTTGGGACGCCTGGGAGACCTGCACCTTCCCCGAGGGGCCGTATAAGCTGATCGTCTGGGTGTCGAGCAGGGCGACGGAGGGAGCGCGGAACTTCGCCAGCGTGGACGTCTACATCGACGCCTGCCCGCAGGGCACCATGATCGGCCAGGCGAACTTCGATTCCGAGCCCGGTGGCGTCTATACCATTCGCCTGAATGGTCCGGAGACGCGGCAGCACTCGCTCGACCCGATCTTTGCCGACTTCGCGGCCGGGATCGACGCGCGATGCCCGGATGCTACCGTCAACTGTACCTACGGCCTCCAGTTCCGCGAGCTGCCGGGGCCGCAGGGCACCAACACCGACTCGTTCTATCGCTTCACGGTTGACCCCACCGACGGCACCTTCACCCTCGGCTACTCGCCGCCGGGCGACGCTCCGATCGTGGCACTCGTGCCGTGGACGCCGTCGCCCACGATCGCCCAGGGCAGCGCGACCAACCGGCTGGCCGTCATCGTGCAGGGCAACTGGCTGCGCCTGTTCATCAACGGGCAGCAGGTGGGCGACACGCGGGACGATCGCCGGCCCTGGGGCCAGATCGGGTGGGTCGCCGAGACGACAGCCTCTCGCACCGTCGAGGCCCAGTTCGACAACTTCAGCGTCTCCACGCCGGGGCCGGCCGAACAATTGGCGCCGCTCTTCCCCGGGGCGGGCGTCGGCCCGGCCCCAGCGGCCGGCCGCGTCCTGCTCCACGACGACTTCAGCGACCCGTCCAGCGGGTGGCCCCGCCAGTCCAGCGACCCGTCCGCGCGTCGCGTCGGCTACGATCACGGCGAGTACGACATCGCGCGGATGCCGGGCGACGTGGGGGCGCCGTACGTCACGCGGTCGGACCGCTTTGGCGACTTCCAGGTAGAGATTGACGCGCGGCTCGTCCCGCCGACCGAGAACAGCTACCTCTACCTCGACTTTCGGCGGCAGGATGATGGGAGCCACTACTCCTTCATGGTCGACCCCAATGACAGCACCTTCATGCTGCGCCGGAACGGCCCCAATAGCGGCGTCAACCTGATCCCGTGGACCAGCGCGCCGGCGATCCAGGGCGGCTCCGCACGCAACCGCCTGGGCGTCCGCGCGCAAGGTCCAGACATCACGCTGCTCGTGAACGGCCAAGAGGTGGGCCACGTGCAGGACGGCACGTTCTCGGAAGGCACGTTAGCCTTTGGCGTCGACAGCTTTAACGACGGCCCGGCCGAGGGCCGCTTTGGGAACCTCCTGGTCACCGCCGTCGACTGACGTCCCGGCGTGAACGGCTTGCGGCAGCGGTGGGCGGAGTCGGCTCCTCCCAGCGCGCGACCGTAGCGACAAGCGGCGATGTAGGTAGAGGAGCCGATCCGATGCTTCGCATAGGCCTCGCGTTCGTGCTGGCCACGGTGACGCTGGGTTTGCCGTTGCGCGTCCACGCGCAAGGCCTAGACCTCGCCAGCGTGGTCTTGACCGAGTCCGACGTGCCAAGCGGCCTGCGGCTGAGCCGGGACCACAGCGGCGCGCAGGAACGCAACGGCGCCCCCGGCTATCAAGTGACCTTCGAGGCGGACCCGAGCCAGGTTGGCCCCGGCAGTGGCGGCATCGCCGTCGTGATGAATCTGGTGGCGCTGCCGAGCGATCCAGTGGCCGGTCTCGACGAGATCAGTCAGAGCGCGAAGCAAAGCCTGCCGGGCACGGCCACCGATCTGGCCCCGCCCGCGGTCGGCGAGGAGAGCCGCGCCTTCACCAGCAACGCCGGCTTCGGCCCCTTCGCGATGACGGTCGCCACGACCACGTTTCGCCGTAACGGCGTCGTCGCCGGCGTTACCGTCATGAGCGCCGGGGGCCAGCCCCAAATCGAGCAGTGCTTGCGGCTGGCCCAGATCGTGGATAGCCGCCTGATGGCGGCGGGCAACCGATCGGGCACCTAATTAGGCTAGTGCTCAAGGGAGTGGACACGTGAAGCGCGCGCTGCTGGTGAGCATGCCGTTCGCGACGACGGCGAGTCCCTCACTCGGGCTCAGTCTGCTCAAGGCATCGTTGGTACGCGAGGGCCTTCCCTGCGACCTGCATTATCTCAACTTGCTGTTTGCCCGGCGGATTGGCGTCACCGCCTACGAGCGCATTAGCAACTTCAGCCCCGACGTGCTGTTGGGCGATTGGCTCTTCGCCGCCAGCTTGTTCGGCGACCAGGTCCCGCCCCCGGCGCGCTACTTCGCCGAGGTGCTCCACCGCTGCGCCTTCCTGCCCTTCGAGCACGAGCGCGCCGAGGGCTACAGCCCGGAGCGCGATGGCGAGATTCTCGAGATCCGCGCCCAGGTGGCGGCGTACCTGGACGAATGCCTCGCCAGCGTGCCCTGGGAGGACTACGCGCTGGTCGGATTCACCAGCACGTTCCAGCAGAACGTGGCAACCCTGGCGCTCGCTCGGCGGCTCAAGGAGCGCTACCCGCACCTCGTCGTCGTCCTCGGCGGTGCCAACTGCGAAGGCGAGATGGGCCTCGCCATCCACCGCCTCTTCCCGTTCGTCGACTACGTGTGCTCGGGCGAGGGCGACCTGGTCTTTCCCCGCCTCGCGCGGCACGTCCTAGAGGGCCAAACGCCCGGGGAGTTGCCGGGGATCATCTCCCGCGCGGCTGGCCGAACGGTGGGCTCGGCCGCGAGCGTGCCGGTGATGGACCTCGACTCCCTGCCCGTGCCCGATTACAGCGATTTCATCGCGCAGCGATCGATTCTGGGCGCCGAGGCGATCCCCGACTGGCACCTGCCGCTCGAGACGGCGCGCGGCTGCTGGTGGGGCGAGAAATCCCACTGCACCTTCTGCGGCCTCAACGGCGCCACCCTGCGGTTTCGCGCCAAGTCGGCGGAGCGCGCACTGGCGGAACTGGCGGCGCTGGTGGAGCAGTACCAGCCGCCGCGGGTCGCGGCCGTCGACAACATTCTGGACCTGGGCTACTTCCGCGACGTCCTGCCTCGCCTGGCCGAGATGCAGCTAGGCGTAGAGTTGTTCTACGAGACGAAAGCCAATCTCCGGAAGGAGCAGATCCGGCTGCTGCGCGAGGCGGGAATTAGCCGCATCCAGCCCGGGATCGAGAGCCTGAGCACCAACGTGCTGCGGCGGATGCGGAAAGGCGTGAGCGCCTTACAGAACATCCAGCTCTTGCGCTGGTGCTCCGAGTACATGGTACAGCCGTATTGGAGCCTGCTCGCCGGCTTCCCGGGCGAAGACCCGGCCGACTATGCGCGTCAAGCGGAGCTGGCCCCGTTGCTGACCCACCTCCCGCCGCCCATCGACGTGGCGCCGGTCCGCCTCGACCGCTTTAGCCCGCTGTTCGTGAACAAGGAGCATAACGGCATCTGCAACGTCCACGCCGCCCACGCCTATCGCTATGTGTACCCGTTCCCAGAGCAGGACCTCGACCGCCTGGCCTATTATTTCGATTTCGAGTACGCCGACGGCCGAGCCCCGGTAAGCTACATCGGCGAGCTGCGGCGGCAGGTCGAGGTCTGGGCGAACCCGGCCAACCAGTGCCAGCTCGTGGCGCTCGTCGAGGGCGACGCCCTGGTGGTGCGCGACACGCGGCTGGTCGCGGTGCAGAAGGAGCATCGGCTGACGGGGCTCCAGCGGGCGCTGTACGAATACTGCGACCAGGCGCGCACCCGCGCCGAGATCGATCGCCACCTAGCCTTGCTGACGGCGGACGAGAGCGCGGCGGCGGCCGCCGTCGACGAGGCGCTCGGCGCGCTCCTGACGGCGAAGTTGCTCCTGCACGAGGACGGGCGCTATCTTAGCCTGGCGGTCTGGGGCGGCTACCAGGTCGATTTCGTGACCCAGCAGCTAGGCCTTGCGCTCGGACTGCTGCCGGAGCCCGCGGCCGCGAGCGGGTAACCGCGGGAAGCCGGGACATCGGCGCGGCTCGCCGCGGGACGCGTCCCGGCGCCGCGACAACGCGGCAGTCGGCTGCTCGCGACGGCGTGACACGCGAGACGGTTGTATGTAGCGCTCCGACCCAATCGCGTCCCTGTCCACGAAGACAGCGGCGAAAAGGCTAGGCGATGGAACCGTCCGCACACCCGACTCGAATCAATGCCTTAGAAGGCCAGAAGCTCGGCCAGTACCAGATCGTCCAGATGATTGGCCGCGGCGGGATGGCTGTCGTCTATAAGGCCCTGCAGCCGTCGCTGCACCGATACGTGGCCATCAAGGTCTTGCCCCCGTATCTGGTCCAAGAGGAGGAGTTCCGCGCGCGCTTCCAGCGCGAGGCGGAAACCGTGGCGCGTCTTGACCATCCCAATATCCTGCCGGTCCATGACTACGTGCAGGAAGGCGACGTCGCCTACATCGTCATGCCGCTGGTCACGGGAGGCACGCTCGGCGAGTGGCTGCAGCAATCGCCCCCGCTGGCACGCGTGGTGCCGGTGCTTAGCCAGATCCTGAGCGCCCTGGGCCACGCCCATACCCGCGTGCCGCCCATCGTCCATCGTGACATCAAGCCAAACAACATCCTGATGGGCGAGCGGGATCGGCCGCTGCTCACCGACTTCGGCATTGCCAAGATCCTCGAGCCATCCTTGTATGCTACCCGCACGGGCACGCTGATTGGCACGCCCGAGTATATGGCTCCCGAGCAAAGCCAGGGTGGCCCCATTGATGCCCGCACCGACCTGTATGCGCTGGGAATCATCCTCTTTCAGATCCTCACCGGTCGGCTGCCTTTTGAAGGGCAGACGCCGGTCATGGTCCTGATGCAGCACGTCCAGGTGGAAGCCCCTTCGCCGCGCGCCCTCAATCCCGGGTTGTCGCCGGCGTGGGAGGAGGTCATCCGCCGGAGCCTGGCGAAGTCGCCGGTGGACCGCTACCCGAACGCCGACGCCATGGACCAGGCGATTCAGGCGGCCTGGCGCCAGGTGCAACGGGAGATGGACACCGCCAAGGCCGCGAAGCCGAGCCCCGCGTTGACCGTGCAGCAGGCCGCCGGCAGCGTGGCCCACGGTGACGAGGCGCTCGCGGCCGAGCGGTTCACCGAGGCCCGCCGCTACTACGAGGAAGCGCTGCGGCTAGCTCCGGGGCTCGTCGACGCGCTAAGCGGCCTCGAGCGCGTGCAGCAGGCCCAGACCGTCGCCGGCTTGTACCATTCGGCGCGCGCCGACATCGCCGCGGAGCAGTGGGACGACGCGGCGGCCAAGCTGGAGCAAGCGGCCACGCTCGCGCCGACGTACAAGGACGTCGTTGCGCTGCGCCAGATGGTCGCCCTGCAGCAAGAGCGGACGCACGCGCCCCTCGGCGACGTCCAGACCGACCAGCCCCTGCCAGCCCGGCCCACTACGCCCCTGCCGGTCCGGCCGGAGGCAGATGGCACCAAGGGCGGCATCCGCGTCCCCCCCGACGCTCACACGCCGCCGGACGACCGCCTCGCGCAGGAGGAGATGGTCGGCCCAGATCGCCAGTCGGCCGGGCCGCCGACTCGCCCGCCACGGGAGGTGGCCGAGAAGCGGGCCGGGCCGCCGACTCGCCCGCCGCGGGAGGTGGAGCGCCCACCAGTCGAACCGGAGCGCCGCGACGACTCGCTGGACACTCAGCGGGACGAGCGCGGCCGGCCATATCGACGGATCGCCGGCCTGGTTGCTCTCATTGCGGTGGTCGCTGCAGTCGGCGTCTGGTGGATGGTCCATCCACGTCCGAGCCCGGAGCCGACGACCATTTCCGCAGACCCCACTGCAACCCCAGCGCCGAGTGCCACCCCCGAGCCGACCGCCGCCGACCTGTTCCCCGCCTGCCAGAGCGCCGTCGACGCGACAAGCTGGGATGACGCGGCCGACGCGTGCGAGAAAGTGCGCGCCAAGGATGCCAGCTATCCCGGGCTGGCGGACGCGCTCGACGCCACTTACCTGGGCCTTGGCAAGAAGCAGCTGGCCCAAGGGGGACCGGTAGATGCGGCGCTAGCGTACTTCCAGCAGGCGCTCGCGGCCAATCCCGACGACGCGGACGCCGAGGCGGAGCGGTCCAGGGCTGCCGAATTCCAGGAAGGCGCCGCCGCGCTCGACGCGGGCAACTGGTCCGTGGCCGCCGAGAAGCTGGGCGACGTCTACGCCGCGGCCCCCGACTATCTGGACAGCGCCGGGGATGGCCGCGTGAAGGCGAAGCTGTTCGCGGCGCGGCTGGGCTGGGGCCAGGCCCTGCTCGACGCGGGCGATTACGCGAACGCGCTGCAGCGCTGTGAGGACGCGCTGGCGCTAGATGCCGACAGCCCCGAGGCCACGACCTGCAAGACGACCGCGCTCGCCGCGCTCGCTACCCCGACGCCCAGGCCGGCGCCTGTCGAACCGGTGGTGCGCCAACCAACCGCCGTCCCACCGCGGCCGCAGCCCCAGCCAGAGCCGCCGCGGCCGACTCCGGTCCCGCCGCGGCCGCAGCCGCAGCCGCAGCCGCCGCCGCGGCCAACTCCAGTCCCGCCGCGGCCACAGCCCCAACCGCAGCCACCGCCGCCACCGCGGCCGACTCCGGTCCCGCCACGGCCGCAGCCGGCGCCACCCGCACCGCCGACGCGGGCGCCGATAGTGGCACCGCCCACGCGCGCGCCGTAGCGACTCTGGCGAGCCCGGTAGCTTAGAGCCGCTTGCGCGCGCGGTGAGCAGCCGGTCGGTCATAGGAGCGGCTCTCGTGGCCGCCTGCGGCCCTGCACCCGTTCCTGCTCGGCCGCCCATTCCGCATCAAGTGGCTGAACAAGGCGCGCGGTCGTCCAGCGCCTACGAGCGCGGGCTCGGCGCTGCTGGGCTGGCGTCGACCGTGGGGACGTCCCCGGGGCCATGATTCGTCTGGTCGAGCGCCGCGCGGAGGCCGTGCGCCAGGGCCAGCGCGTCGTCGTTGGCGAAGAAGTGCATGAATGTCAGGTGGGGCTGATCGCCTAGCTCGTGGTTGTGAATCGGGCCGACGTCGATGCCGTTCGTCCGAAGCGCCCGGATGACGGGATTCACCTCGCTGTCCACGAGACAGAAATCGCCCGTCACCGCCGCCCGCCCTGGGCCAGTGGGCTGGAAGAAGATCTCCGTCTCCGCGCCCGCGGACTGCGGCAGCGGCCGCCCGTTCACGGTGATAGTCTCGGCGCGCGGGACTTCGAACTTGAGGATGCCGCTATCCGCGTACCCGGGCTCGCCCATGATCGCCTGAATCTGGGCGGCGTCGATCCCGCGCGGCGCCCGACCGATCGCGGCTGGCTGGAGCTCCATCGTAGTGAATTGCATGGCCGCGCCCAGCTCTTGGGCGAGCTGCATCGGATCGCCTTGACCGCTGAAGTGCAAAAAGAGGACCGGTGGGGTGTCGCCGATGGCATGGTGGTGGATCGCCGTCACCTCGAACTGGTGATCCTCCAGCATGGCCATCACAGGGCTGACCTCGTCCTCGCGCAGCGGCAGCTCCCCACCTACCAGCGCGCCGTTTGCCGTCGGCACGAAGTGGACCTCGCCCGTCTGGAAGAACGCCGGTCGCGTCGGCACTCCCATCACGGCCACCTGCAGGTCGGCACGCGGGGTGGTGAACGTGGCCACGCCGTCATTCGACAGCAGGGCGCGCCTGCCGACGATCTGCTCGACCTGGGCCAGCTCTGGGATTGGTGCTGCCTGCCCCTGGGCCAGGGCGGGGCGATGCGCCATCGCCCCGAATGTGGCGAACCCGGCCGCCGCGAGAACGGCGAGACCGCTTGCGGTCAAGCGCGCGCGTAGCCCGTACATCGCGATGCGCCTCCTCCATGCTCCAGGCGCCGGGGCTAAGGCCGGCGGTTCGCGTGCGCGCCGCCTTGAGCAAGATTCGAACCGGTCCCTGTCGGTGGCTGGCATGCGGCACCGCTCGATGGTAGAGGTCGTCGCTGGCGCCCAGATCGGCTTGGAGGCGCAGCCGCCCCAGCTCTACGGCGACATCGTGCCAGCCCTCAAAGAGAAGTACGGCTGCACCGACGCCCAGATCGCCTACTTCTCGGTCCATGTAGACGCGGATACCGAACATGGCGGGCGAGCCTATGACCTGGTGGAAAAGTACGCGCGCAGCGCGGAGCAGCGGCGGCGCGCGGTACGCGCGGCGCGCGAGGGGGCGGAGAAGCGCTGGCTGTACATCGACGGCATCTGCATCCACTACGTGCTGGGCTATAAGCTCACGGATGACCGGTGGAACGAGTACCAGGCCGAGTGGGGGCCGAGCCCCTACTACGACGCGGTCTACTAACCTGATTCGGGGACGGAGTGCAGGGCTGGCGCTGCCAGCCCTGCACTCCGTCCTTGATGAGCTGCTTCGCCGGCCCCCCGGGAGCGGGGCTGGACTCCCGTCGGTTCTCGCGCGCGCTGGGGCGCTCTAGTGGGAGGGGCCGAGCGTCTGCACGGCCAGGCGCTGGGGCATCACGGCGCGGTGAGGAAGGTGTGGATGGTTGCGGCGATCTGGCGCGGGTACTGGAGCTGCATCGCGTGGCCCCCGCCCGTGAACTGGGCCAGCCAGGCGCCCGGGATGCGCTCGGCCAGGATCACCGCGTTGGCGGGGGGCAGCACCTCGTCGCGCGTGCCGACCAGGATCAGCGCCGGCAGCTGGAGCTGTGGGAGCCGCTCGCAGGTGCCGGGCCAGTCCGCCATCGCCTGCTCCTGCTGCCCGATCGTGTCGGCCGACGCATGCTCGCGGGGTCCGGCGCTGGCAGCGCGCAGGTAAGCTTGATTCTGCGCGACCCACTCTGGCGGGAGCAGCACGCCAAGAATCTGCGCGGCGCGCTCGGCGGGGTCGCCATCCGGGGCGCCGATGAGGCGGATCGCTTCGGCGTTGGCCGGCAGCCCCGTGCTCCCCCCGCAGGCCGTCGACATCAGCACCAGCCGTCGCACCCGCTCGGGATAGCGCAGCGCCAGCTCCTGGGCGATGTACCCGCCCATCGAGTAGCCCAGGACGTGCGCCGGCGCGAGCCCGAGCGCGTCGAGGAAGGCTGCCGCGTCCTCGGTGAGCTGCGCGATGGAGAACCCGCCCGGCGGGGCGGTCGAGCGACCGATGCCCCGATTGTCGAAGGCGATTACCAGGTAGTGGTCCGCGAGGGCGGCGAGCAGGGTGGGGTCCCAGTCGTCGATCGTGGCGGCGTACCCGGTGATCAGCACGAGCGGCTCGCCCTGACCCAGGACCCGGTAGCCCACCTCTCGGTCCCCGATAGACACCGTCAGCACCCGGTCGGGCGGGGCAACCTGCGCCGGGTACGGGACGCCCGCGGCGGCCCCGGTCGGCGCGGTAGCGCGCCCGGCGAGCGCGGCGCCGACCAGGGCCAACACTCCCAGCGCGGTGGGCAGGCCGAGCGTGGACCGCCTCATATCTTCTCCTCCTGGGCGACGCCCCCTGGGCGCTGGCTGGGTCACCGCGGCGCTCCCCTTCCCCTGGATCACCGACGCGGCAGACGGCACCGTCGGCCGACCGCCAGTATAGCGTGTGCGGGCGCCGCCTGCGTCGGGCGCCTGACGGTCAGCGCCCGTGGACCGCGGACAGGCGCTGCCCACCCCCCTCGCCCCAGCACCCAGCGCACCCCGCGTCGCTTGCCCAACCCCAATCGCTCGCCACGCTGGCTCAGGCTACCTGCCTGGACGCTCGCCGTGCAGCGGTCCCGCGTGTCCGAGCCCTCGGGCGCTGGACGTGCCGCAACCGCTGGGCGTACCCTACAGCCCGTAGTCTCGCAGCAACCGGGGAGCGGACCGAGCGGAGCCCGTGGGCCGCGAGAGACGGGCGACTCCGCTGGCGGGGGGTGGCATGGTGAAGAGCATGTGGTCGCGCTGGCAAGTCCTCTTGGCGCTCGTCTGTCTGTGCGGGATGGGGTCCGTCACCGTGCAGGGTCCGCGGCAGGTGGCGGCGGCCCGGCTACCGCAGGCGAGCCCGGTGGTCACGCGGCTCGTCCAGGTGCAGACCGAAGACGGGGTGCGCCTCGACGGTGCGCTGTACACTCCGGACGCGCCGCAGCAGCGTACGGTGGGCGTGGTCGTGCTGCACGGAGTGGGCGGCCGTTTCTACGGCGAGTTCGAGCGGTTCTTCGCCCCGGCGCTCGCCGCTGCCGGCTACCCGGCGCTCGCGATCAACATGCGCTCGCACGACGCGGGCTATGCCGACAGCCGCTTTCCCGACTCGCGGCTGGACGTGCGCGCCGCCCTGGACTACCTCGCGGCGCAGGGCGTCGAGCGAGTGTTCCTGGTGGGGCACAGCCTGGGCAGCATCACCGCCGCCTACTACGCCGCGGTGGCCGACGATCCGCGCGTGGTGGCGGTGGGGCTCTACTCCGCCATCGACGACCTGCCGCTCATCCAGCGCGACTACCAGCAAGGCGCGGCGGACTACGACGCCTGGGTGGCCCGCACCCGCGCCCTCGTCGCCCAGGGGGAGGGCGACACGATGCTGCTGGCGCCGGCCGGCATTACCGGGGCGCCGCGCCCCATGACCGCCGCGACCTGGCTGAGCTGGCGCGGCCCCGACGCCGAGACCGCGCCGGTCCGCTACGCCGGCCAGATCCGCGTGCCGCTGCTGCTCGCGTGGGGCGAGGACGACTGGACGGACGGGCCGGCGGGCCGGCGCCACTTCCGCGAGGATGCCGCGGCCATCTACGCGGCGGCGGTTGCGGCGCCCACCCGAGTCATGCGGGAGATGCCCGGCGATCACTACTACGCGGGCCACGAGGGCGAGCTGGTCGCGTTTACGCTCGACTGGCTGCACGGGCAGGGGCTGGACGCCAGCCAGCCGGCGGCGCCGCAGACGCCGGAGCCCTATCGCACGGAGCTAGTGTACCTCCCAGCAGCGGACGGCTCCGTGCTGGAGGGCGCCTGGTACACGCCCCGCGAGCAGCCACAGTCGGTCGCGGTCCTCACGCTACACGGCACGGGCGGCAACTTCTACAGCGGCCCGGCCGGCTTCCTCGGCCCGGGGCTCGCGGCACGCGGGTATCCGGTGCTGGCGCTCAATCGCCGTGACCACGACGCGGGCTTTGCCCAGAGCACGTTCGAAGGCGGACTTGCGGACGTGGGGGCGGGTGTAGACTTCCTCGCGGCGCAGGGCTACGACCGGGTGGTCCTGGCCGGGCACAGCCTCGGCACGACCTTCGCCAGCGCCTACGTGCCGCAGACGAATGATGCTCGAATCGTGGGCCTCGTGCTCAGCGGCACGCTCGCCGACCTGCCGGCGCGCACGCAGGAGTTCATCCCACCCGACGACTACGCGGCGACCGAGAGCTGGGCGGAGCAAGCCGTTGCGGCCGGGCGGGGCCGCGAGCTGCGGCTGATCCCCTACTACACAGGCGGGCAACTGCTCACGTCGGCGCGGGCCTTTCTGAGCTATCGCGTGGCCGGCTCGCTCGCGGTGCCGCGTGAGCAGGTCCAGGACGTGGCGCTGCCGCTGCTCATCGTCCACGACAGCAACGACCTGGTGGCGCGCAGGGAGTTCTCCGAGGAAGTCGCTGCGAGCGCCCTCCTGGCGCCCACGGTTACGCAGGTAGAGCTGCGGGACCCGACGCCCCGCGACCCGAACGCCGGCCACAGTCACGTCGGGCTGGAGACGGAGACGATCACGACGATCGGGGCCTGGCTCGACGCTCAGATCGGGCCGCGGCGGGCGCAGTAGGGCTCGCCCTGAGCCATCGCGCTGCCCGCCAACCTGTCGTCCCCCGCCCATTTGCTAGCGCCAATCCCCTGCACGACCACTCCATTGTTGGTCCTAGCTAATCGGAACCGCGAGCATCTCGCGCGACGGTTGCGCCAGTCAGCCACCACGAGCTTTAGGAGGGCAGCCATATAGTCGGGCGCGACACGCAAAACTCTGAACGACGAGCTACCCATATCGAGCGTCCGATTGATCCAGGACATCGGAACCTCCGCAATGTCGTAGCCCGCCATGAGTGGCCTCAGGCCCGTCTCTACGTTTGCGGCGAATCCTGGCTGCTCGATGATCAACTGCTTGAAGATCTCCGCGCGGTAGAGCTTCAAGTTATTGGATATGTCCCGAAAGTCGCGTCGGATAAGAAGGTTGGCTAGCAGATGAAACGCTCGGTTGCATATAATCTTCATGAACGGATAGTTGATCAGAACAGATTCCTGGGAAAAACGACTCCCTATAGCACCGTCATGGCCGTCAGCCACCACCTCAAACAGATCGCGTAGCTCTGGTGTGATTAGAGCAAAATCACTGTCCATGGTCAGAATGTAGCGCCCAGTGGCTGCGGCGTAGCCATCGCGCAACGCCCGGCCCACGCCACCCGGGGGCGCCCGCTGGATGAGCTTGATGCGCGGTTCGCTGCCGGACAACTGCCGCGTTACAGCCGCCGTACGGTCGGTGCTATTGTCATCTACGATAATGATCTCGTGAATATAGGCGTCATATCTCTTCAGCAGCTCCGACACCAGCGGACCGACGTTCATTTCCTCATTGTGACATGGCACCACGACCGACGTTGACGAATAAAGACGCGGGTTGGTGGCCAGGCTCACTGACGGTCGCCGCGCTTGCTCATCGCCCGGCTTCTTTAGCCAAATATAAAGAGTGCCGCACACCTCGCGGATTACGGGCGCGTGTTCAAGAATGAAGGCTAGTGATGTGATAGCAGGAATCAGACGGTTGGGCGTGAGCGGGTGTAGAATATCGTAAGGCACGACCTCGATATGTGTAAACCCTTGTCGCGACGCGGTCTGCATCAACTCGTAACGGCGCATACCGCGCTGACAACTGGCTTGTCCAGCCAGCCTACCAAACCATTGAATACGGTCCTTCAGAAATACCTGCGGGTTCCAGTGATTAGCTTCGAAGAATAGCACCTGTCCGCCAGGTTTGAGCAGCCTATAAAGCGCCTGAAGGTTCATGGCGTACAGATTATGACAGAGGATTGCCGAGCCAACGATATAGTCAAAACTTTCCGGCGTTAAGTCGGTATTTAGGTCATTAACGTGGAGAAACTGGACATTCTTGAGCCTACGCTGCGCTGCGACGCACATGAAGCCAGGGTTGAACACGGCAGCAGTAATCGGGTTCTCACCGCGCAGCACCTGCGCTAGGTGTGCTGTCCAAAGGCCAGTGCCCGCGCCTACCTCTAGAATCGACTCCCCAGGTAAGACGTGGAGGCAATGGCGCACCGTAAGAGCTCTCCATCGCAGTCGAATTGGCGAGGTCTTCGGGTATCTTCGCCAGTATCCTTCCCGGGTCTGCTCCATCTCTCGAAGATTATCTGTGAGCGACATGGTGCCCCCTCGGCCGCCTGGCCCGTTTCCTGGGGAGCCGACACCCCTGACGGCATCGGCACATGCTGGTGTAATGAGTACGGTTGTGCGTGAGGCATCCCTACGTATGGTCAGCCGGCACGTGTCCCTAGGGCCGAGTGGGTCAGCTCGGCTACTCTACTATTGCGGCGATACTCGGCTCGCGGCGGGAAACGACGCTTCGTCGCCCTCCGGTACGAAGTAGGAGATCCTGGCCTCGCCGATCACCAATTCATTCGTCAGGAGCGCATGTTGGCGCAGCCAAGCCTCCTCAGGTGCCGGCTCGGCCACATCGTGTAGTTTCACCAGTATCACTCGCCGATAGCCGGCCGTGAGGGCTTCCAGATCTTCGGGGACGCGGCGCTGGGCGAGCTGGCCGACCCACGAGAGAATCGGCGTACTGCCGTGGACGTAGCGAGCTAAACCGAGGACACCTGAAGGAATCGAGTGCATAATCACCACGTCGCCGGGCTGTGCGTCCCGGTCGAGCAGCTCAGCGACTGGGCGGAACGGCTTGGCAGGATAGCGATTATCGGTCAGGTGTCGAATGCCGGGTGACCAGGCCACGATGACGAGCAGCAAGAACGCTCCCCGGATGGGCAGCGGCAGCCGGCTGAGCGCTAAGCCGGCCAGCAGCATCGCGGCCGGCATGCCGGCCAGGACGTAGCGCGGGACAGCCATCGTGTACGTCCCGCGCAGCGCGTCGAAGATGAGCGGGCCGGCTAACGCCCCGAGAAGCCAGACCCAGACCAGCCCGCGGTCCCCGGAAAAGAGCCGGCGGGAGAACTTCCAGCAAAGAACCCCGGCCAACGTGGCGAACAGCAGCAAGGCCAACATGTCGGCGCGGCCGCGGGCGCCCCACTGTGGCATGTCCATGCCCCCGAGGTCCCCACTGCCGGAGATGTAGCTCAAGGGTAGGCGGACTAGCGCGTCTAGCCGCGAAACCCTTGGCGGCAGGACGAGCCAGTAGCCGGTTACCCGCCAAGCGGCCAGGCTCTGCGGCACCAGGACATACCAAGGCAGGACAAGGAGAGCCGTCGCGGCGCAGGCAGCGCCGAGCACTCTGCGCGGTAGGCGACCGGGATTCAGCAGTAGCCACCCGCTCAAGGCGAGCCAGACAAAGACGTAGAAGTAGTGGGTCAAGAAGCCGGCCGCGCCGATAAGGATCCACGAGGCCACAGCGGAGAGCCGTGGTCCTTCTCGGAGCGCCAGCGCGAACCACGCGCTGCTGACGACGATGAACCACAAAAGGGAGTACATTCGTCCTTCGGTTGCGTAGTACAAGGCGACCGGCGCCAGAAAGAAGAGCACGCTAGTGGGTGCAATTGCTCCGCTCCCGCCTATCCGCCGAGCAACTAGGCCAAGCATGGGAAGGCAGGCAAGTGCCCACAGGATCGAGAAAAGCCGGAGACTTGGATCGCTCGTTCCAACCAAGCGCGTCCAGCCAGACAGCAGCAAGTAGTACAGCGGCGGACTAGTGTCGGATAGCAGCACGGCGCGGAGCACTCGGTCGGGCCCGGCGGGCGGCTCGTCGTGCGCCAAATAGCGATGATAGTCGGCTGCTAATAGCGGTGCTGGCGCTTCCACGTAATCGCCCTGCCTGGGGTCCGCTTGCGCGGCGGGATGCTCAAGGCTATGACCTGTCGCCATTGCGAGCGAGAACACCTCGTCGGGCCACAGCGGCTGATTCACAAGCCGGAGCATGAGCACGGCCGACGCCACGAGCACCAACACCTCCTGCAACCAAGGAGCCCGAAGGAGTCCTAGCGGCTCGGCCCATCGAAGCCAATGACGCCGGGCGGACGAGGAGCGCGTGGAAAGGTCTATCACAGGCCACTGACCGCCTTTGCCAGGCCATGTACGCATGCGCAAGAGCCTGTTGTGAATTGTCGGGTCGCTTCTGGCTGCCGCATGAGTACGGTCAGCTGCAAGCCCTACCCGAGCGATGTGAGTGCTGGGGAATGGGCGACGGTCGCCCCCTAGGTCACGCTGCTGCCTCAAGATGCCGGCCAGCGTCGCTACCCACTGCGCGAGATCGTCAACGGCGCGCGCCGGATCGTGCGGGCCAGCGCCCCGTGACGCTTGCTGCCGAGCGACCTGCCGCCCTGGAAGGTGGTCTAGCAGCAGACGCAGCGCTGGCTGGCCGCCCGCTGCTTTGAAGCGCTGGTACCCGACCTGCTGCGCCTGCTGGCGGAGCGGAACCCGTGGTCGAGCGCGATCAGCTTCCACAGCCGGACGCTGCAATCGACGCCCAAGAGCGGCGCCCGCGCCCGCTAGGACGGGGCCAAGCGGGGCCACGGCTCCAAGCCCCATCTGGCGATAGAGACGCTCGGCTATTAGCTCCCCGCGTTTCTCCCGGCGGCCGACCAGCAGGTCCGGGCCCCGGTGACCCATGTGACCGGCGTCGCGCCGGCGGTGACCGGGGAGCAAGTCGAGCTGGCGTATGTGGGTCAGGCCTATACGGGCGAGCAGGCCGCGGCTGACGCGGCCACGCACTGCATCTCGTTGGAGGCCGTGCAGCGGCCCGGGGCCAAGCGCGGCTTGGTGCTCCGGCCCCGCCGCTGGGTCGTGCCGCGCCCGCTTGGCTGGCTGGCACGGTTCCAACGCCTCGTCCCCGACTATGAGCGGTTGGCAGAGACTGTCGAGGCCTTGACCTTCGTCGCCTTCGCTTGCTTGATGCTTCACCGGCTCGTCCATGCCTTCAGTTCGCAACAGGCTCCAGACGCGAAGGAGCCACCGCGGTTGCTTCAGACAACCCAGCACCTGCTCTTCTCGCTCAGCGCGGCGGCGAGGCGCCCAGCAGTTTCTGAAGTCGGGCCTCGCGTTCGTCCGTGACCCCCTCCGCGGGGTCCAAGGCGCTCTCCCGATCGCGGAGCGCTGTTAGCACCCTGATGAGCACGCTCGCCAGAACGAGCTGGATGCCTCCTAGCACGAGCGTGGTACCAATTGAGAGGTATGACCAATGGCGGGTAATCGTCAGCGTGGATAGATACTCTAGCGCCGCTGGGGTATATAGAACCCCGCCGAGCACCATGAGCACGAGGCCGCTGGTTCCTATTGCTACGACGGGTGGCGCATGCAGAGTAGGCCGTGCGAGCATGCCTTGCCGGATGGGGCGTGGATCAAATAAGTAGATGGCGGAGTTAATGGCCAGCCCGAAAGTGATCAGCGTTACCCCGGCTACGCTGCACAGCAACACGACAAAGAATCGATAGATAAACCACTCTTCCAGGCGGTGGTTCTCCACGTAGTAGACCGCGGGGGGTAATCCGACGATGAGCGCGGCTAGCAGCAGCAGTGACCCTATCATGGCGCAGAGACGCAAGGGATTATACAGCATGGTGTGCCAAACGATGGCCCAAAAGAAGCGCCATCCATCCCGGAATACACCGAGCTTGGAGCGGCCCGCGCGCTCCTTGTAAGGTATAGGCACCTCGCGGACGCACAAATTCTCATGAAGCGCAACCGTGCTCATTGCCGGCGTGAAGTGTAAGCCATCGGGCAACGGAGCGCACAGCGCCAACAAACTGCGGTGGAACAGGCGCATACCACTCGCGCTATCCGCAACCGGCTGGTTTGTTATGAACGATAGCATGGTCGCGAAAAAGAGATTGCCCAGGCGCCGCACCCGTGGCATTTCACTATAGTCCCCGCTCATACGGCTGGCCACTACTAGGTCCACGTCGCCACTCTCCGCGACTGCGCAAAGCCGTGCGAGCGCCGCGGGCGGATATGTCCCATCGGCGTCGAGAAAGGCTAACCACTCATACGTCGCAGCATTGAAACCCGTCTTTAACGCCGCACCATAACCTCGGTTCACCTTATGCCGGATAAGCCGGACATCGGCAAACCGAGCCACTACCTCCGGGGTTCGGTCATTCGACCCGTCATCGACAACAATGATCTCGACAGTCTCCACGCCACTTCCCGCCAATAGACCACGTTGCCTCATAAGCTCCGTGAGAATTGCCGCGATCCCCTCCTCTTCGTTATATGCTGGGATCACGATACTAATGGCAGTTGGCTTGTCGTGTTGCTGTCGTCCTGAGCGTCCGGTCTTCATCCGATGCTCCGCACCTGAGGCGCCACCACCCCACGGAGTCGCCCCTTGCCCGTTGAGACGCTCCCAGCTATGGCACCCCTAAAGCAGCCGTCTGGCGGCGCTCGTAGCAGACAGACCGAGCGGCCCCCGCCCTCCCCCGCATGAGAAGCCCCCCCGCCGGTTCAGCCAGACGTGCGCCGCCCCAGGCACTAAGGCCTGCGGGGCGCTCCCCCGACACCTGTCAGGAGCTGAGCCATCTTGCGCCGGCCACGCCGCTCGGTCCGGCCGGCATCCCCGCGTGGGCCTTGACGCTCGGTTCCTGAGCGGAACCCGTTCTGGCTCTCCTCACCGAGCACCCGCCCGACTCGGTGCGCACCCCCCGCATCGCAAACACTATCCACAAGGGACCGCCACGCCCCCTGGACCACGGGCCTGCGACACGAGGACTACATTCCCATTCCGGCCATTAGGGAACAATAAAATTAATGACAGCAGTTGTAAAAAAACTGCTTGGAAACCGAGCGTGCATACCGTTACTTCTCCTGAACTCCACGCTCGCAGCCACGCTCCTTCCGATGGCGCAATCCCTGTCCCCGCTGTATCATGGCTGGTAGCCTAGGGGACAGACGTACTTTACGCGCGTTCCACGGCGGAGATGGCACTCCCGCTCAAGTGCGCCCTACCACTTGACAATATCATCAGCAGACTGACACACTTCCCACTGCTGACCGGCGGCCGCCCGCGAGCGCTGCTCGCGCCGGCCCCCTATCCATATAACGTAGCCTCGGCGCTCACGATGGTCCCGCAGCAGTTCGCGCCGAGGGGATAGTTCGAGTAATGCAAAGGGTTCCGCGCGGAGAATATATGTTGCAGAGACTAAGCGCCCGCGCGAAAGATCTCACCGGCGATCGCCCGGGAGTGCGAAGGCTCGCTCATCCCGAGACTCGGCAGATGGCTCATCCTGAACCGCCGACCTCGGCCGCAACCGCGCGTAGCTGGGCTGGCTGGCCCTTGCTGATACTCATCGCCATCACAGCGCTCCTCTGGCTACCACGCCTCGCCGGGCCAATCGATTTACGCTACGACGCAGGAGCCTACTACATTCTTGGGACTTCCCTCGCACAGGGTAAAGGCTATCGGCTCACGAATGAGCCGGGCGAGATCCACGCCGTCCAATACCCACCTCTGTTGCCATCGATAATCGCACTGCAGGAAACGCTGCTTGGCCAGCATGACCCGGTCGTGGTCGGCCATTACCTTCGGTTGCTCAACCTGGCTTTCTCCCTGGCCTACACCATCGCCGTCTATCTGTTCACCAGACGCTATCTCCCGGCCTGGTGGGCACTATTTGCGGCTCTGATCACCATTGCCTCCCTCCAGACATATTATTTGTCCGACCTCCTGTTTGCTGAATTACCATTCGCGCTTGTGAGCATCTTGTTCTTCCTGGCTAGCAGCAGAGCGTCGGGGCGCACCTCCCAGCTGCTAGCAGGGTTGCTGGCGGCCGCGGCATTTCTGCTACGCACGACGGGAGTGGCACTGCTGGCGGCATGGATTCTCGAGGGCGCTTTTGCCGGCGGCCTTCGCCGGGCAGCGTATCGAAGTGTATTCCTAATTCTACCCCTCGTCCTATGGCAGGCTTACGTAACCAGTATCCAAAGCTCTCCAGAGTACCAACAACCGTCCTACCCATACCAGCGAGCGGCATACCAGTACTACAACGTCAACTACCTCGACAACATCCTACTGATCGACCCCTTCCGGCCAGAGCTCGGCAAGGCCTCGCCACGAGATATCCTTCGGCGCGCATTTGGGAACGTCTTGCCCCTGGCCGTAGGTCTCGGAGAGACTATCTCCGCGCCGATCGGGTTCCCTCGGTTGCTGATCACGAGGGTTAATGAACGCCTCCCGGGAATTCGCGTCCCTTACCGTACGGCCCAGATTGTGCTACTGGCGCTGGCTGTCTTCATCATTGTCGGCCTGATTCAGCTCGCGCGTCGTCGCGAGTTGCTACTGCCCGCGTACGTCGTCGTCTCCCTTACACTGATCGACTTCACGCCGTGGCCGGGACAATTCACGCGCTATCTCATGCCACTGGCCCCGGTTCTCAGTGTGGCACTTTGTCTCGGGCTCATGACGACGCTCATGGTAGCAAGCCGCCGCACGCGCCTACTAGCCCAAAGATCCTATCTCGTTCCACTCCCAGCGGTCGGCGTGGTTTTAATCCTGGAAGCTTTTAGCGTCCACGATGCGTACATAGATCACCATGATCCCGTGGTTTCGTATGACGCTGCCGATCAGCCAGTCGCCTACCATCTCTTCTACTACGACGAGAACTGGGATGCCTTCGAGCGCGCCCTGTACTGGCTGAAGGGACATGATGTGGGGACTGATAGCGTCATAGCGACCTCTGCGCCGCACTTCGCCTATCTGCGCACCGGGCACCGCGCAGTGATGCCCCCTTTCGAACCGGATACGAGCGCAGCACAAACCTTGTTGGACTCTGTACCGGTACAGTACGTCATCGTGGACGAGCTGGGATTCACCGATATCTCGCGGCGCTATGCGCTTCCGGTCATGGAAGCCCACCCTGCCGACTGGCTCGAGATCTACGCGGATGGAGCCCGCCTCCGTATCTACCAGCGAGTCAATGTTACAAGCGATCGGACCGGCCAAGCTGAGCGGCCGGACCGTAGCGCCGCGGCGGTAGTCCGCTGAGCGATGGTTGGCGGGTGACTCCCCGGGTAGATGGTGACATCATCCTGATTGGCAAGTAGGCGCGGGTGGAAGCCCGGAACTGCTTTGAGGCGGCCGGTGGTGCGGAGGGCGGCGGATGGTGCCCGGTCAGAAGATTGCAGTGACGGTGGCGATTCCCACCTATAACCGGCCGGCTCTGTTGCGAGAGGCTTTGGCATCCGTGGTGGCGCAAGACATGCAGGAGTTCGAAGTTCTCGTCGTAGACGATGCGTCGCCGAGCGATACGCAAGGAGTGCTGGCCTCGTTCCGCGATCCGCGGCTTCGACTACTGCGGCAGAGCAGCAACGTCGGCATGCAACGGAATTGGCGGACGGCCTTGACCACACCAAGCACTCGTTATGTGGCACTGTTAGAGGACGACAACCTCTGGCTACCGCATCACCTCCGCGCGGCGGTGTCGGCGCTGGAGGCTCACCCCGAGGCCACCATGTATGCCTGCGCCAGTGAGAGGTTCGGGGGGGGACGCGAGGACTATTTCCGGCCTGAGTGGGCTAAGAGTTCGGGCTCAGAATTGTGGCGCTGGCGGGAGACAGGGTATGCGAGGTGGCTGGCCGGCTGCCCCATCCTGGCGTCAGCCGTCGTGGTGCGGCGGCAGTCTCTAGACCGCCTGTTCTGGGGGGGCAGCAACTGGCCTTGGTGCCACGACTGGCTATGGTGGGGGCAGCTCGCGTTACAAGGCGCCGTATTTTACGATAGTAGAATTGGTATCAGGTATCGGTGGCATGAATCGAACGCGACCTATGGTTTCGAGAACATGCGGGGTCGCGCAGAGTGGTTGTATACAATACGTGAACTGGCGACACGTGCCTGGAAAGCAGGAGCGTTACGCGACTTAGCTGGGGAGACGTTATCCTTTTCGCCAGCTGCGCTGTCCATAATGGTGGTAGCCCTGACCGCGCCGGAAACGCCGCCACCGCTTCGTCGGCAGGCGTACCGTCTGTTCCGCATGCGTCGAGACATCGCTAAGCGCCCCGGGTGTGCGATGAACTTCCGGATCGCGTGCGTCTTGGGCGGGTGGTGGCTCAGTCACGCCGATCTGCGAGCACGCCTGTGGGCTCGCTGGTGGCCTAAGGCGAACTAGTGGTCTGTCACGAGTCAATTGCCGGGTGTTGGCAGTTGCCAACACCCGGCAATTGACTCGTGACGAGGTACTAGTATGGCACGAGTTAAGAGTTCTGATAGGTGCTACTGGCCAAGAGAGGGTCATTGCAGGCCAAGAGACGTGTTCGACGGAACTGAGAGTCGCTCAACGCGCGCATGGCAATGGTGATAGTGAGCATAGTAGTCGTGGATAAGCATGCAATGGCAGAAACACTCGTTTCGGTGATTATTCCATGCTACAATGCCGGCCGATTTCTGGGTGAGACTCTAGATAGTGTGCTCAGGCAGGGACACAGCAATCTAGAGATCATCGTAGTAGACGATGGCTCTACGGACGGTAGCGCTAATGTTGCTGCCAAATATCCAACGGTGCGTTGCGTGCACCAGCGCAATGCTGGGGTTGCGGCGGCGCGGAACACCGGGTTGCAAAACAGCAATGGCGCGTTTGTCATTTTCCTGGACGCAGATGATCGCATGCTACCGGGTGCCGTCGAAGCCAACCTGCATTGTTTGCTAAGGCAGCCAGAATGCGCGTTTGCGTTTGGCGATGTGCAAGCCATTGACGTCAACGGTGTGCCGCTTCCGCACCGGTCGGCTTGCCCACATCACGAGAACTATCACTACCTCTCGCTGCTGTATCACTGCTATATCTGGACACCTGGCGCAGTAATGTACCGGCGCAGCGTGCTGGAAGCCGTATCAGGATTCGATAGCCGGGTCGCCGCCGCAGCGGATTTAGATCTGAATCTTCGAATCACCCGTATCTACCCTGCTTGCTACTGTGGCACCACCGTGCTGGAATATCGAATGTATCAAGGCAACATGAACAGCAACTACGCTACTATGTTGGCGGCTACAGTATCGGTAATGCGACGACAGCGCCGGTGGGTGGATGGGGACGCACGGCATAGAGAAGCATATCAGCACGGTGTCAAGTTCTTCCAGGCGTACTATGGCAATCTGCTCATCACTCAGCTCGTCGATTGCATAAGGCATCGTAGCAATTGGCGGATGGCGGTTAGTGGAATGCTAGTGCTGGCGCGGTATGCTCCGCTGGTACCAGTCAAGCGCGGCATGCGGCATGCGCCGTGGATCGGAAAGATGGCTCGGAGATCCTGAGGGCTGAGAGGGCCGTAGCCTCGGTCCCTGGCCTTCGGGGAGCCGCCCGGCTAAGCGTAGCAAGCGGCCGCGCTGGTCGTACGCCGCCAGCGCGGCCGCTTGCTACGCTCTAGCGGCACCCGGTATGGTGGCGCGCAAAGGATGGTGCTAATGCCCACGTTGCGGGAAGTCCGGGTCAGCCGGTTGCTCACAATGCGCGAATTGGCGCGGCGCGCCGGCGTCGCCCTGAGCACGGTCTATTTGCTGGAAGCCGGCCGTACCCGACCCTCGCTGCGGGTAATCCGCAAACTCAGCGCGGCGTTGGGCGTGGCGCCCGAGGCCGTCGACGAGTTTCGGGCCGTCGTGGAGCTGTCGGACCCGTCGATGGAGGCCCACACCCCGCCATAACCAGCCGCCATCGTCACTGGCCGTGCCGGCCGGAGGGCTCCCCCCGGAGCGTGTCACAGTCCGCGTCCGTTCCGATGACATGGGCAGCCACCGCACGGATCGCCAGCTCCTGCTCGGGGAAGTGGCGCGCTAAGGCGTCCAGCAGGTGGCACTGCCAGGCATCGCAGGCGGCCACCGTCGCAAGCTCCTCTAAGTGACGCAGTTGCCAGACCAGCTCGAAATCCTCTGGGGACAGCCGGTCGCGTAGCTGGCGTTCGAGTAGTCGGATCCGCTCTTCCAGGTCTGCGTCGAGGGGCGGCAGCATCACGTCGCATCCTCCCCGGTAGCCGGTCATCGCTTGAGCCGAGAATCGGTAGAGACAGGATAGCCGCCAGCCCACCAAAAAGCGAGCGATCAGGGGGGTGTGGACGCGGGTTCCGAGGGCTGCTACCTCGGCCAGGCGTGCCTCGGCCGTCTTGCACTCGTACGCCAGCGCGTCGAGCATCTCGGGGGTATGCCCAGCCCAGATGGCTGTCGCGCCTTACAAGACGCTCGCCAGCTTGCCCGCGTCGCCCAGAGAGCTGCTACGGTTCCGGTAGGACTCCGACCTGCCGCAGCACGGACAACTGGTCCCAGTAGATGCGCTCGCTGCAGATCTTTCCATCCCGGAATCCGACCACGGCGACTTGATCCGTTGTAACGTGGCGGCTCGTCGGCGGCACGTTCGGGAGTAGCCAGTCCATCTGTTTGCTATGGGTAAATGTGATATGCACCTCCTCGACGAGCTGGCTCTCCCCTATCACCCGGTTGGTCGATTGGACCTGCCAGTCGTCAGGCAGTGAGGCGATGAACACATCCTGGTAGTAGGCGCGCACCGCCTGGTAGCCACGAGCACCGGTGTTGACCGGCATGTTGTGGTTCACGACGTCGTCCGTCACGGTCGTCATGAGCGTGTCGATGTCCTTCGAGTCGAATTCCGCTCGCAGGTGGGTCTCCCAGACCCGCATCATCGCTGCCCGGGTCATCGCTCAACCTCTACCCGAGTGCTCGCCGAGCCGGGCTGCCAACTCGCGCACTTGCTCTTGCCGGGCGGCATTCTCCACGTGAGCGCGGCGTTCTCCAGTTGGCGCCTCGCCGACTGCTCCGAGAGAGGTGCCGGATCAGCAGCCCGAGTCGTCACGGACCGCTCGGGGGCCAACAACAGCGTCGTCTCGATCATGCCACGGTTGTAGCGCGTCGCAGGCGACCTGGCAAGCGGGCGGCCAGGCTCTCACACCGGGGGATCTGAACGGTTACGTACGTGCCAGCGCCCGGTTCAGTGCATCGCGCGCCTGGGAGACGCGCGGCAGAGCCGTTGCAGGGTGGCGAGGGCCGTACCCAGGCCCCGTCAACGGCGGCTTGGTGACAAAGGCCGCGAACTGGGTCAACTGCACGCGCCGACTAGCCGGCGGGCTTGGGGGCCATCGGGGGCGCCGTGGCCGCCTGTTGCAGCGCCGCATGCATCTCGTCCGGGGAGAGCACACGCACCAAGCGGTTGCTTCTCAGGTGCCCCCCGGCCAGGTCCGCGATCTCGATGGCGGCCGCGGCGGCATCATCCGGCGCTTCGAACAGTGCGAAGCCGTCGTACTCGGTGCCGGGCGTGTAGTACAGCCCTACCAGACGGCCCCCGAAGTGCCGCACCAGCGCGTCGGAGGCCGCCGCCCGGTCCTGTGGCGCGTGGATGAGCGTCGCCCAGGCCGCCGGGCTATATGCAAACTGCGCCATGAACAATGGCATGATCGTATCCTCCCGTCACGGCAGCACCGTATGCAAGCAGGTATAGCGTGCCACCATCGCGTAGACAAGCGCATGACCGCGCCGCCTGCTTAGCTTGTGATTTAACTCATGAGCGGCGGGCCGATCCGCGAAGGATCGGGGAGTTCAACGATGGGCAGGGGGTACGGGGCTGTCCGCCGGCTGGGCCTCCAGCAGCGCTCGGATCTGCGCCGCCGCGACAGTGTGGGCGTTGGCGGTGGGCGGCACGCGGCGCACGTCGAGCGGCGCCGTCCAGCTATCGTGCGTGAAGCTGATCTGCGCCAGCCCCGCCGATGCAGGTCCGCCACGCCATGCCCGCATCCTACGCGCGCCGCCCGACGTGCAGAGCGTCTGCCACACGCACTCCAGCGGGTGCGTGCTGTTCAGCGTGCTGCCGATCAAGCTGCGCGCGGCGCACAACTACGGCGCCTTCCTGCCCGCCGAGGGCGCGGCGCTCTACGAGCCGGCTGGCCTGATCCGGACGATCGAGCAAGGGGACGCGCGGGCCGCCCGCTGGGCGAGGAGTCTGCTGCCCCGGGGTCCTCACAACGAGACGGCGCCGTCGATAGTGGTTCAAACTGGGGAACCGCGGTGGTCGCACGCGGGGATGCGCTCGGGCGCCGGCGGGTCCGCCCCACCGTCATACGACTCGCTGGCGTTGCCCAACGCCGCCGGTCGGTGGCCAGTCGCGTCAATCCGTGAACCACACCTCTGGGCCGCCGAAGCCATTGGCGGCGTTCCACTCGATGGTGTCGAAGACCCGGCCGGTGATACCCGTCTTCGCATCCTGCTCGGCCAGGAACAACGCCAGCGGGACCACGTGCTCCGGCTTCGCGCCGATGACCTTGGACCCGCCCATCAGCGCGTAGCGCGCCGAGGTCTTTTCGTCGAAGCCAGTGGTGCGGGCGCCCGTCGGGTTGATGACGTTGACGGCCACGTTCTGCTCCTTCACTTCGTCGGCGAGGTAGCAGCACATGGCCGTGAGCGCCGCCTTGGCCGACATATAGGGCTGCTCGCGGCTGTTGGGACGCCGCGCGACCCACGACACGCCGTCCCCGTACGGCATAGTGGTGCCGCCCTTGCTGGAGATGCCGATGATGCTGCCTGATTGCTGCGCGAGCATGGGCCGGATGAACGCGCGCGTGACCTTCAGCGTCCCGAACAGCGACACGGCGAACTGCCGCTCCCAGTCGGCGTCCGTGGTCTCCAGGATCGTGATGTCCCCAATCGGGGGGAACTGCGCGCTGGGGAGTAGGGCGGCGTTGTTGATGAGCACGTCCACGGTCTTGAACTTGTCGATCGTGGCCTGGTACGCCGCGGCGATCTGCTCCACGTTGGTGATGTCGCAGGTCAGCATGAGGGCGTCGTCACGGGCCGCAAGCTCCCGATAGAAGCGGTCGTCGGCATCGTTCGAGGCGCCGGACGGCGCCCAGGAGAGGTCGAGCGCCGCGACCTTGGCGCCCCTGGCGAGGAACGCTTGCACGTACGCGCGGCCCATGCCGCGGGCCCCGCCCGTGACCACGACCACCTTGTCTTGAAGTGCCATTACTCCTCCGGTAGTAGTAGCATGTGCCAACCGTCTGGTTTCGCCGTGACGCGCTCCGCTGTAGCGGTGGAGGGCGATTCCCGTAGTCGACGTGCCGCCAAGCGAGCCGGCATTGCCCAGACCGCGCTGGCCGCGGGCCGGCTTCGCCTGCTCCACGGTAGCGACTCGCCGAGTGATTCACCAACCATCGCAGCCGGCATTAGCCAGGCGCCAGGGAGCGATTGTTGGGGTAGTCTGACTACCTGGCGGTGGCCCCGGCGCCTGTTGGTGAGCTAGCGTGGATGCCCCCCTCGGCGCGACGAGCCAGGATCAGGCGCTCGATCTTGCCAGGCGTGTCGTCGTCGGGGAGCGGCGTGTAGACCTGGATTTTGTGTTCGGGGTTGTCTTGCGAGTGCAGCACGAGCCGCTCGACGGCGAGGCGCCCCGCGCGCGGATGAAAGATGTGCGTGGAGCCCGGGCGGTAGAGCCGAACGTCGTGTTGCTGCCACCACGCGCGGAACTCCGGGCTGGCCGCTTCGAGCCGCTCCAGTAGCTCCGCAAACATGGTGTCGCCCGCGTAGTGCGCCGCAGTGGCGCGGAAGTCCGACAGCCAGCGGCGCGCCACGTTCCCCCAGTCGCGGAACAGGCGCTGGAAGCGCCGGCTCGTGAAGATGAGCCAGAGGCTGTTGCGCTCGTCCGCGGGCACGGTGCTGAACTCGAAGACCGCGTCCGCGGCCTCGTTCCAGGCGAGTATGTCGTCGCGGCGGCCACGGACGAACGCCGGGCTGACCAGCAGCCCGGCGAGCATCCGTTGAACGAGCGGGCTGACGGCTTCCTCGGCTGGCCGCGCGGGGGCTTCCCGCCGCGCGAGGGTGAGCAGGTACGCTTGCTCGTCCGCGTTCAGGCGCAGCGCCCGGCCAATGCTTTCCAGCACCTGGACCGACGGGTGGATGTCGCGCCCCTGCTCCAGCCAGGTGTACCAGGGCTCGCTGACGCCGGCGAGCGACGCGACCTCGTTCCGGCGCAGCCCCGGGGTATTCCGGCGGAACCCCGTGGGCAGCCCGACCTCGGCGGGCGTGAGCCGCGCCCGGCGCGTGCGCAGGAAGTCCGCGAGCTCCTGCCGACGCTGGAGCGCCCGCGGCGCGCCGCGCGCGTCTTGCATCGTCGTGCTCTCCTTTCCGGCTACCGTGGTACCCGAAGAGGGGACGTTGAGACCCAATTTTGTCCCGTTAGGAATAGTTCTCGCAAATAGCTCGCTCCGCGCGCCGGGAGCAGCGCGGGCAGCGCCCGCTGAGACGTTTGCCCTGATAGTCGCGCTACCTGTTGGCCCGGGCCCGGGCGGCCGTATAGTTGCACTGGCGCGCGCGTGCCCGTCTGCCGCGGAGGGAGGGCCCCGGCGCCGCGTGCGCCCGGCGCGGCGGAGCCGGCGCTACGCCCAGCGGGCGACCCCGCCGGCTCAGGATAAACGAGGGCAGATGGCCACGTACCTGCTCATTCATGGGGCGAATCAGGGGGGATGGATCTGGAAGCCCGTGGCGGCCCGGCTGCGCGCCGCCGGCCACGTGGTGTATCACCCCAGCCTGGATGGCTGCGCGGAGCGCAGCCATGCCGTCCGGCCGGGCATCACGCTGGATAGCCAGGGCACGGAGATCGCCGGACTACTGTTCTATGACGACCTGACCGAGGTCATCCTCGTGGCGACCAGCGTCGGCGGGATGGTGGCCGCGCGCGCGGCCGAGCTAGCGCCGGGACGCATTCGGCGCCTGGTGTTTATCGACGCCATCGTCCCCACGCCCGGCGAGTCCGTCTCGGTGGTCCTGAACCGCCCCCCCTGGGACCCGGGCGAGCTCGTCCACGGCGTCTCGCCCGAACAGGCGCGCGAGCAGGTATTTGCGGAGCTGGAGCCGGGCCTGCGCGCGTGGGCGGCGGCGCGCTACACGCGCCAGCCGCGCGCGCCCCACGAGGAGCCCGTCGACCTGCGGGCGTTCTGGGCGGCGCGCTGGCTGGTGGACGTGCTGCGCTGCCGCCAGAGCCCGCGGCCGCCGGAGGCCCATCAACGGCGCACGGCCGAGCGGCTGGGCGGGCGCTATCAGGAGATCGACGCCGGGCATTACCCGATGCTCTCGCACGCCGACGAGCTAGCCGCCTATCTCCTGGCGATGGCCTGAACGTGATGGAAGAGCTGTGGGCAAGCCGTCCGCGGCCGCATGGCCGCGAGGAGACAGTTGCGACGTCCGATTCGCGTCGGCGCCACCTGCCGGCGCTCGACCGGCGCGCCTTCCTGCGGACACTGGCCGTGGGGGGCGCCGGCCTGCTCGCCGGCTGCCAGGGGGCGCCGACGCCACGGCCCGCGGGCGCGCCCACCGTCGGCCCGGGGGGTGCCCCATCCACCGCCAGCGCCCCCGCCGACTGGGACGCGCTCGTCGCCGCCGCGAAGCAGGAGGGCCAGCTCGTCCTCCACGGACCGCCCAATCCCGACACCCGGCAGATGGTCCCAGAGGCGTTCACGCGCCGCTTCGGCATCCCCGTCGAGTACAACGCGGTGCGCACGAACGAGCTAGCGGCGAAGATGGTGGCGGAGAAGCAGGCCGGGCTGGTCACGGTCGACGTGATGATGATCGGCCTCGGCACCTTTGCCGATGTCCTCTATCCCAACGGTATGCTGGCCGACGTGCGCTCCGCGCTGATTTTGCCCGAGGTGACCGACCCCACCGTCTGGTTGATGGAGCCGGCCGACCTCTTCCTCGACCCGGAGCACACCCGGCTAATGCGGCTCTTCTACACGGCCACCTGCCCCCTGGCGATCAACCGCGACTACGCCGACCCCGCGCTCATCAAGAGCGCGCAGGACCTGCTGCGGCCAGAGCTTAAGGGGAAACTCTCCGCCGAGGACCCGACCGTCTCCGGCTCGGGCGCGAATACCGCGACCCACCTCTACCTGCTCTTCGGCGAGGACTTCGTCCGCCGCCTATACCTCGACCAGGCGGTCACCACCCGGGACTACCGCCAGCGGGCCGACTGGCTCGTGCGGGGCACGCAGCCGATCGCGCTCTTCATGAACGCCCCCGACATCGACCGCGCCCAGAAGGACGGCTTCCCAGTCGACGTCGTGCGGACGCTGCCCGACCTGCCGGGCACGACCAGCTCCACCTTCGGCGTGGTCGGGCTGATCGACGGCGGCCCGCACGCGAACGCGGCGCGGGTATTCGTCAACTGGATCGCCAGCCGCGAGGGCCTGGAGGTCTTCAGCCGCGCGGAGCGGGTCCCCGGCACCCGCAAAGACCTGGACTACGCGCAGTGGGTCCCGGAGTACACGATCCCCCTGCCCGGGGTGAATTACCTGGACACCTACACCTGGGACTTCAAGGCCAACACGCAGCCGGCCGCCGCGGCGAAGGTGAAGGAGATTCTCGCGGGCCGCTAGAGGGCCGCGGCGGGCGTTCTACGGGCGGAACCCCGAACCGGGAGGACGAGCGACGGGCGGCGGCCTGGCACGCATCCGGACGGGCGTGGCGGGCAACCTGATCAGCCAGGACGACCAGCGGCGCAAGCTGGAGCGCGTGGTCGAGACGGCGCGCCGGGCGTGGGGCTAGCAGCCCGCTCGGGGCGCTTACTTTAGGACCTCGCTGGTCAGCTCCAGCGCGCGCACGCGGACCGGGAGCAGCGCCTCGTCCTGGTGGGGCACGTACGTGTCCCACTCCGCCGGGTCGGGCTGCATTTCAGGCACGGAGGATGGCACGTCGGTGCGGCGGCTGCTGTCCCCGGTCGCCTGGGTGAGCGCCTGCTGCGCGCGCTGCGTCATGAGCCAGTTGCTGAACACTTTGGCGGCGTTCGGGTGCGGCGGCTGGCTGAGCGCCTGGATGCCGCCCGAGCCGATGGAGAGGGGCACCGCCTCGGTGCGCAGCGGCTCCACGTTCTTGCCGAGGCCTTCCTGCTGGAACACGAGCAGGTCCGAGTGGCGCAGCCCGATCGCGAGCGGGTAGCGGCCCCGCACGACCCACTCGGCCACCTGCCGGTTGTCGTTGGAGACCACCAGGTCCTGACTCAGCAGGTCGCGCAAGTACTGCTCGCCGTGGACCTTCAAGAACGTGGCGAGCGCGGCCAGCGTGGCGCCGCCCCGCGGGTCCTGGATCACGATCTTGCCCTTCCACTTGGGGTCGAGCAGGTCGCGCTCGGTGCGCACGTCGGGCGCCTGGTCGCGGTTCACGAAGACGATGGGCGCCAGCGTCGCTAGAAACCCGGGGATGAAGCGCCGCTCCTTGTCGGCGAAGATGCTGTCGTAGCCGCCGAACCACTTGCTGTCGTCCACCACGTCCGGGAGCACGAGGAGCGAGCGCGCCGGCTCGAACATGCCCTCGTCCTTCGCGGCGAACACCTGGGGGTCGGTCCCGCCGACGCGCACGTCCCAGAGGTACTGCCCGCCCGCGCGCTCGCGGCTCACGCGCGGGAAGAAGTCGCGCGAGTTGGCCCCCGTGTACTCGACCGGGATCTCCGGGTACTCCTTCTGGAAGGCGGTTAGCTGCTCGCGCCAGACGGCGTTGGCCGGGCCGGAGACGACGACTTTGCCCTCCCGCTTGGCTGCGGCCACCGTCTCGTCCCAGTCGGCGGGCCCCGGCGCGCTGGCCGAGGGGGCTGGCGGCGCCGGCTGGCTGCCGCTGGGCCGCGCGGGCGAGCCGGTGCTCGGGCCGGCAGCCGGGCCGCAGGCCGCCAGCAGCGCGGCCGCCAGTCCTAGTAAGAACAGCCGACCGAGCGGCAAATGGGTGGCCCGACGCGGCATCAGGTTCCTCCGGCTAGCCCAAGCCATACTCGTGCCAGCGCGCGCGGACTCTCTGCCGCAGCTCGGGCGAGGTCGTGGCCACGGGTGGGTCCGCGGTCTCGCCGGCGCCCGGGCCCCACTCCATCTCCGGCTTGTTGCGGAACGTGGCGTCGATCACCAGCATCGGCACCGCGCCGTAGCGCCCCGCGCGCACTTCCTGGACCTTGAGGTCCTTGTCGGGGCGCACGGCCAGCGTGAAGCGCCAGAACAGGTCGCCCGGATCGCGAATCTCCGCATCCTCGTCCACGATCACGAGCCAGTTCGGCTTGACCAGCAGGTACGACTCGCTCGGCATGGCGACCACGGCGTCCACGATGCGCTGCACGTCGTCCGGCTGGCGCACCCGGGCGGACACGACCGTGAGGGGACGGTTGCCCGTCCGCGGGTGTACGTACACGTCGCGCACGATGTCCAGCTTCGAGCGCAGGTAGCTCTTGGTCGCGGCCCCGGTCAGGAACTTGGGATAGTCCATGAGCGGCCGACAGGTCATGCCGTAGTTGATTGGATTCCTGCGGTGCGTGATGCAGTTGACCTGCATGAGCAGCGCGCACTCGGAGGCCGCGTAGATGTCGGCGTTCTCGCCCCAGGGCCCCTCGGCCGTGCGCCGGTCGCGCAGCACCTCGCCCTCGATAACGATCTCCGCCCACGCCGGCACGAGCAGGTCGTTCGTCACGCACTTCACGACCTCGAGCGGCTCCCCGAGCCACGCGCCGGCCACCGCGTATTCCGCGTGCCCGTTATCCGGCACCGTGACGGCCTGGGCCGTGGCGTAGGTGAGCATCGGGTCCATCCCGATGGCGAGGGCGATGGGCGCGTTCTGGCCCTGCTGCTCCCACTTCAGCACCTGGTAAGCGCCGCCCTTGCGTCTGGTGTTCGGATCGGGCTTCGTGCCGACCGGGTAGTTGCCGTTGGCGACCGAGATGTGGTTCCGGTCGAGGATCATGCAGCGGTACATCCCGCTGTTGATGGCGCCGGTTTCGGGGTCGGCGGTGATGACGCCCGCGGCCGTGCCGATGTAGGGTCCCCCGTCCTGCTCGTGCCAGATCGGCGTCGGGATAGAGTAGACGTCGACGGTGTCGCCGGTCTGCACGACCTCCTGGCAGACGGCGGCGTCGGCCGCCCGGGGGGCGAGCGGGTTCGCCTTGCCCTGGTGGATGACGTCGACGATGGCCTCGTCGTCCGGCGCGGTGTTGAAGGCGAGCGCGACCTGCTCGGTCGTGGACATGACGTTCACGACCAGCCGCTTCCCCGGATGGCCCTTGATGTTCTCGAACAGGAGGCCGGGGCCGCCAGCGTCCAGCGACAGCGCGGCGATGGCGCCGATCTCGTGCTTGAGATCGACTTCCGCCCTAACGTGGCGCAGCAGGCCGTGCTGCTCCAGCAGCGCCAGATAGCCGCGCAGGTCCTTGTAGCCAACCCGTCCCATGGTACGGCTCCTCAGTTCGTCAGTGGCAACAGGCTCCCAGAAGCGGGCGGACGGAGGACGGTCTACCCGCGCGGGCCTGGGCCTGGCTGCGTGCGGCGCGCTCGCGGCAGCGCGCCGGGTCTCATGCTGGTACTGGACACTGGTGCGACAGGACGATCTCCTTCCGCTGGCGCGCGGACTCGTAGATGGCGACCGTGGCCTCCAGCGTCGCCATGCCCCATTCGCCGCTCGGGAAGACCGGGCGGTCCTCGATAATCGCGTTGTACATCTCGTTCATCTCGGCCACGCGGGCGGGCTCGGACCCCGCTAGCGAGATCTCGCGCCGCCCGTCGTCGCCGTAGATGAGGAGTCCGTCCGGGGACTGGCGTATGTCCCCCTTCTCGCAGCTCACGAGCGTGAGGCCAAAGAACGGCTGCCGCCGCGGTATCTTCAGGTCGAAGTGCGAGTAGGCGCCCTCCGCGCGGCCCCCGTACTGCATCGCCGCCTTTAGCTCCGCCTCGTTGCCGTCGACCGCCGCCTGGGCGATGCGCCGCCGCGACTTGATCGCCTGCTCCGGATCGCGGTTCTGCCCTCCCTCGCCGACCCACCAGTGCAGCTCGCCCGTGTCGAAGTGCGCGTAGCCGTTGTACACCGCCGTCGCCGGCGTGCCGTCCTCGAACTCCAGGTAGGCGGTGTAAGCACCGTCGCAGGGGCGGCTCGGCACCCAGTTGCCGACCATGCCGCGCAGGCTGCGGACCATCCCGCCGCCGATGAAGCGGATGATGTCGAGCTGGTGGGGTGCTTGCAGGTACACGGCGCCGCCGCCCTTCTCGGTGACCAGCTCGTGGGGCATGCGCGGCCGGTAGACCAGGTCCGTGTAGTCCCAGTTGTGGATCATGCCGAGCTGGCCCAGCTCGCCGCTGCGCACGATCTCGCCCATCTTGCGCACCGGCGCGTCCAGCATCTTCGTGTGGCCCTGCATGAGCCGTACGCCGTTGCGCCGGGCGGCGTCCACCATCGCCTGGCACTCCGTCACGGTCAGGGCCATCGGCTTCTCGACGATGACGTTCTTCTTGTGCTCGGCCAGCAGGACCACGTGCTCGGCGTGAAACTGGTTCGGCGTGGAGACGAACACGATGTCGACGTTGCTCTTCGCCAGGTCCTCGACGCTACGGTAGGTCTCGCCCCCGAATTCTGCCGCGAACTTGTCCAGCACCTCGGGGCGGACGTCGGCGGCTGCCGCGACTTTCAGGTGCGGCAGCAGCTCGAAGGCCGGCAGGACCTGGGTGCTGGCGACGCCCAGTCCCGCGAAGCCAACCCGGAGCTGGCGCGTTGTCGTAGCCATGAAATCCTCCTCCGCGGGTGGTGTCAGCTAGTACCTCGCACGGGCAATCGGATGTGTGTTGTGGACTCACAACGCACATCCATTCACCAGTGACGCACCACTAGCTCGGGGCGAGCCCCGGCGCGGCGAGATCGCGCGGCTCTTCCTGCCAGAAGGCGCGGTGGTCGACGGAGTTCGGCATGACCTGGCTGGTCAGGACGAGGTCGGCATAGCGATTGGCGGCCGGGTCCCGAACGACGTTGCGCGGGTCGCGGCCGGCCTGCACGTCCTTCATGGCGGCCATGAGCAGCTTGCGCATGGTGACGATGGCGATGTCGCGCGAAGTCAAGTGCTCCTGCGTGCGGTCCTGGACCGGCCCCTGCGTCTCGGTCGCCCAGGCGTCGTGCTCCTGGAAGGACATCCCCATCCCGAGGAACGACCGCGTCTTCATCTCCTCGCGGTCCTGGAGGTAGCGGTTCGCCCGGTTGCGCACGAGATGGTAATCGGGCGTCGTCTCCGCCTTGACCTGGACAGCCTGCGTCCTGTCGATCGGTCCGCCGCGGCGAAACGCGATGACGTACTTCCAGTGGTGCGTGTCGTCGATGGCCACGTGCCAGTTGATGCTGTAGCCGTCCTGGTAGCCGCCGAAGCACGTCAGATTGGGCATCACGGCGTTGGTCAGCCGGACGTACTTGGAGTCCGGCCCCGCCTGCCGCACCGCGTAGATGCGCAGCCCCCAGTCCGTGACCTCCAAGTCGATCGTGGGGGCCGTATCCCGCGCGAGGAGCTTGATGCGCGCCGCCTGGTCGGGGACCTCCTCACGCTGGATCCGGTGCAGGAACGAGAGGTGGATCGGGTCCTGGTTACCCTCGTTCCCCTGCAGGTAGTTGCAGTCCTGGAAGATTTTCGTCACGACGCGGTGCTCGTCCGGGACGTTCAGGAACTCGTACCCCGGGAGCAGCGGCGGCTCGCCGGGGCCCAGGTAGGCGAAGATGATCCCGCCCTTCTCCCGGCAGGGATAGGCGGTGTGCCGGATGCGCTGGTAGAACGTGCTGCCCGCGGGCTCGCCCGGCTGCTCCAGGCAGCGGCCGGCGCGATCGAAGAGCCAGCCGTGGTACAGGCAGCGCAGGCCGCCGTCCTCCAGCCGACCGTAGGAGAGGTCCGCCCCCCGGTGTGGGCAGTGCAGGCCGAGGAGGCCCGGCTGCCCCGCCTCGTCGCGGTAGAGCACGAGGTCTTCCCCGAACAGGCGGACGGGGAGCGGGGCGCCGCCGGCGGGCAGCTCCTCCGACAGGGCGGCGGGCTGCCAGTAGCGGCGCATCAGCTCGCCGCACGGCGTGCCGGGCCCCACGCGCGTCAGCAACTCGTTCTCTTCCTGCGTCGGCATGCTCGTTCTCCAGACTTGTCCCCGTGGCGCCGGCCCCCGCTTTGGGCCGGCGGGCCGCCGCCCGCGACGAGATCGCCCGGACGGCAAGGCCGCGCTGCGCGCCTGGCGCTAGCTCCAGTAGGCGAAGCCCATCCCCACGCCCGTCGCGGCCGGGGAGCGGTAGGCCGGCTCGTAGCTCACGAGCGTCATGTCGAGCGGCTCCAGGGCGCCCGCGGCCACGATCCAGTTGCGAATCTCCGTCGTCCCGGCGGCACGGTCCAGACGGTCGGCCGGGAGCGCGCGCAGCCGATCGGCGTCCTTGGCGAGCAGCGCGTCGAGCAGGGTGCGGTCCAGCTCCTCGTCGATGATGACGTGGCTGAGCCCGCCCGACGCCATGACCGCGACGCGCTTGGCGCCGTCCCAGGCCTCGATCCCTTTCCGAATGGCCTGGCCGAGGGCGTAGCAGCGCTTCGCCGTCGGCACGTTCGGGCCGTACATCGTGTTGACCATGATCGGCAGCATGGGGACGTTGCACTCGGGCAGGATCGTGCGGTAGACGAAGTGGAAGGCGTGGCCCATGCCGATCTCTTCGCGGAACGCACTGCACGTCGCCACGTCGAAGTCGTCGTCGCGCAGGAAGCGGATCAGGTGATCGGCCAGCTCTGGGGCGGCCTCGCACGGCCGCGGCACGTCCGGCGCCGTCGCGTTCGAATGCTGGTGGTAGCCCAGGCTGGCGAACATCCCCCGGCGCCGCCGGCGCTTGAAGAACTGCATCGGGCCGCCGCGGTAGACGCAGAACGCCGGCATGTTCTCGTCGTCGAACTGCTCGTTCTGGTCGTCGCCGATCACCACGAGCACGTCCGGCGCGGTGTCTTCCAGCACCTGCTGCAGCGTCCTCAGCGCCCGCTGGCTGGCCTCATAGCGCGCCCGCTTGCGCTCCAGGGTGATCTCCTCTGCGATGTTGGCCGGGGCCGTCTGCAGCAGGGCCTGGTAGTCCATCCGCTTGTCGACCTGGTCCTTCTCCATGAGCATGTGCCAGAGGTCCGCGGACATGGTCACCGGCGGGCCGTGGGAGGAGCCCAGGCCGAGCACGATCTCTGCCATCCTGCACTTCCTTTAGCAGGCCCCGGCCCCGCGGCGGAGGCGATCGGCGGGAGCCCGCCCGCCGGCTGCCCGCGAGCGCGCGCCGTCTGCGCTGGCCGCGGCCCTTAGATGGCCTTCGTCCCCTCGCGACGGCGACCCTCGCGATGCGCCTCCAGCGATTCGCCGCCGCGGTAGAGGCCGAGCTTCTGGCGCTCCGCCTTGCCCCTGTCGACGACGGCCAGCGCCTCCTCAGCGGTCGGGTAGTGCGCTTCGATCTCGATGCGGTGGCCGTCCGGGTCCTGGAAGAACCAGGATACGTTCTCCGGCTCGTTCCCGTGGCCCTGCGGGCCCTCGACCTCGACGCCGCACGACTTGACGTGCGCGATGGCCGCGTCGGCGTTTTCCGGGAGCACTCGGTACGCGAAGTGAATGGCGAAGGGCACCTCGTACGGCTCGCCCGGCTTGCGCTCGTGCACGGACAGCCCGAGGTTCCCTACGTACATCTTGATGCTCTTCATCTTGGGTGTCTCGCGCCGCCACTCCAGCTTGGCGCCCAGGACTTCCGTGTACCACTTGATGCACCGGTCGATGTCCTCGACGTCGAAGCCGGTGTGGCTCATGCCCTCAAGCTCGATCATCCTGTCCTCCTTGCCTTGCCGCGCGACGATGCGCGCCTGGCTCAGTTGCTCAGGTCCCAGTAGCCGACGCCCATCGCCTGGATCGCGCGGTAGAACGGCTCGTAGACGAGGAGATCGGGGCGTACGTCGCCAATCACGCCGTGCAGCGCAATCCAGCTCCGCAGCTCGATCTCCCCATTCGCCAGGATCGCGTCGTTGGTCAGCTCCCGCAGCGCGCGCCCCTGGCCGGCCGCCATCTGCGCGAAGAGCGCGCGGTCGAACGCTTCGCTGATCGAGCCATAGGTGTAGGGGCCGTGGTAATGGCGCCACGGGTAGCCCGCGGTGAAGTGCGACATCCCGCCCGAGGCGTACACCGCCACGCGCTGGTCCGGATCGGCCCGCGCGATGCCGGCGCGGATCGCCTCGCCGTAGCCGTAGCAGCGCTCCGGCGCGGGCGCCGGGACGTGAATCGCGTTCACGAAGACCGGCACGACCGCGACCCGCGCCGCCGGGTCCACGACCCGCAGCGTCGGCCCGAAGGCGTGCGCCAGCAGCGTGTCGTCCGGGAACCGCCGTAGCGCCGCCATGTCGATGCCCGACTCCACGCACGCGGCCAGAATCGCCTCGGCCAGCGCCGGGTCGCCGCGATAGCGTACTTCCTCGTCGCCGCCCCGCGAGCGCACGACGAAGCTCTCCCCGAGATAGATGGCGATCTGCGGCACGTTGAGGTCGGTGAAGTTCTCGTTCTGGTCGTCGCCGATCATGATGAGGGTGCGGGCGTCGCTCGCCGCCAGCCGCTCCCGCAGCGCGCTGAGCGCGTCGCGGATGCGACCGTAGCGCGCCCGCACGTCCTCCTCGGTCTCGCCCTCGACGCCCGGGTTCTCGGGCGGCAGCACGCCGTAGCGCCGCTGGTAGCCCTGGCGGTTGCGGGCGCGGTGCTCGTCCCACACGCTCGGGTCGTTGAACGTCGCCGCATGCGACGAGGCCATCCCCGCGACCACGGTTGCCATCTCTGCCCTCCTCCCCGGTCGCCCCTCACGAGCGAGGCTGCGCCAACGGCCGTACGTTCGCGCCCGTGCCGCACCATACAGCGGTTTGAGCTGCCGCTGCACGGTTAGCTAGCGCCGGGTCTGCGGCCAGTGGCGCTTGCCGTATTCCGCGCCCCACGCCCCCGCGGCACCGGCCCTCCCGGTTGCTCCGGCTCCCGGACGGGGGCAGTGGCGCTTGCCGTATTCCGCGCCACAGGCCGCGGTGGGCACGAGACCCGCCCCTACGCCACCCTGGCCGCTACACCGCTCCGCAACGCGCGCTAGGTGTTCAGCGTGCTCGACGCGAAGATCTCCTCGTACGGCGGGACCCGCTCGATGATGCCGTGTTCGTGGCAGTGCTTGGCGAACGTGTCGATCGCCACCTTGTTGGGCGTGCTGCCGTGCGGGAAGAGATCGCCCCACGCCTCGGTTTGCGCGAGCGCGCGCTCGCGCAGGTCGATCAGCGAGAACCCCGCTCGGTCGTCGAGCACGTCGTCCATGGCGATGCGCTTCGCCTGCTCGAACGCGGCGCACAGCTTGCCGGCCAGCTCGGGATAGTCGCGGTCGAGCTTCCGGCTCAGCACCATCATGTGGACCGGCGTGTAGATGCCCGACTCCTCGAAGTAGCGGCGCGCCTCGCCCAGATAGTCCGGGAACAGCCGCGTGATTTTCGGGTGCGTCTCCAGCGTCTGCCAGAGCTGGCGGTCCGAGACGTCCAGCATCGTCGCGTCCGCGTCGCCGTCCAGCAGCGCATCGACCACGCTCTTGCGCCCCGGGAGCTGCTCGACGGTCCAATCAGCACGATGCTGGGGCCACTGCTCGCGGCCGGTCACCCAGGTGACGCGCGTGAGGTCCACGCCGTGCCGGTGCGCGAGCAGCGCCTTGAGCCAGATCGCTACCGCGCTGCCGCCCATCGTGCTCAGCACCCGCTTGCCTTCGAGGTCTTTGGGCGTCTCGATGCCCGCGTCGGCACGGCAGAAGAGGTACGTGTAGACGTGCTTGCGCTTCGGGAACACGGGAAGCGGCGCGATCTCCCAGCCGGCCTCGAGGCCGGTCAGCCAGTTGCCCATGTTCATGTCGACCAGGCCGAAGTCGCCGCGCGGGATCGGGTTATCCGGCCCGATGATCGTGCCGTTCGGCACGGACCGGCTCGGGACGAGCTTCACGCCGTCGACGGCGACGCGCCCGTCAATGAGCGGCATCGTCACATCGTAGCGCATCCAGGTAATGGGGATCTCCAGCTCCGTAGCCACGGGTGCTCCCTTCCGGTCAGCTTGCTGACGGCGCGGCCATTGCTAGCGCCCCGTGGTGACCCGACTTCGAGACCGGCAGTAGGCCCCGGGCCACGCTGTCCCAGCGCTCCCCCTGGTCGTCGCTGAAGAACGCGTCGCCGTCCGTCGGGCCGGCGAACAGCGCGAAGCCGTTCGCGTGCGCGTTCATGCTCAGCGAAGGGCAGACCTCTCGCCAGGCCGCCCCCGACGCGGCGCGCTGGAATGTGACGATGCCGCGCTGCGTGGCGACCAGCAGCTCCTCCACCGGGCCCGGCGTCGCATGGAGATTCACACCATCGGGGGACAGGCTCACGGCCACGTCTGCACCTCCCCGCGTCGTGCGACCATGCCGAGGGATCGGAAGACGCCGATGAATGGTACCCCCCATTGTGTGCCGCGCACGGGGGGCCCGCCAGGGAGCGCCTGTTGTGGTAGTGGCTCTACCTGCCAGGGACTCCCCATCCCCCGCCTTTTCGGCCATTGTCCTAGGGTTGGTCATCAGGCTGGGTATTTGCGGGAGTCTCGCTGGCCGCAGTCGCCGCGTCGCGACCGCTCGCGCGCGGAGCTGGGCGCTGCCCGATCGGGCGGAGCTTCATGCTGCTGCTCATCGCCACGTCGGGGATGCAGTTCGTCTCCCAGATGGGCATGTCGCGGGCGCCGCCCTGGTAGCGCTGGTCGAGCGTCAGGAAGTCGGCCTGGCCGTCGAAGCGCTCGCGGAAGCGGAAGGGATCGTTGTAGATGAACTCCTCGCGAGTCCTCCAGCGTGGTCGAGCCCGAGCCTTCCAGGATGTAGATGACCTTTTCGTAGAGGTGGTGCTCGCGGTTCGTGGTGCCGCCAGCGGGGATCTCCGCCACGTACATGCCCGTGATTCCCTCCATGCCCTTGAGCACCACCAAGTACGCCACCTTTCAAGCACAAATCCATCGATCGGTCGCCAGGGCCCCGAGCCGCGGCGCACCAACGACGGGGAGAAACGTGAAGTCTGAGGGCCGCTTCCCAAGGAACGGCTGCCCCAGCCCCTCGGTCAGCCAGACGAAGCGCGACTGGCCGCCGCCGGGCCCTGGCCGGCGGATGAAGGCGACGATCTTGCCGCGGTACTTCGGATCGAGCGCGTCCCAGTAAGAGGTAAAGCTGTTCGGATCGACCTGGCTCGTGTTCACCGCGATAAGCTGGCTGACGCTCCCCTCGAACATCGGGGTGTATTGCTGCTCGTTGTCGGCCCACCAGAGCTGGTTCTCGAACTAGCGCGCGGTATCGGTCACGTCCGGGCGGACGAGCAGCGGCGGCATGGGATCGAGGGCACCGGCGGGCGGACGTCTTCTGATCCGGCTACTGCTTCGGCGCCTGGAACGCGGCCGTCGGGTGATTGCGCACGCCCTGGGTGACCACCGTGTAGGCGTCCCCATTCAGCGTGGGCCAGCCCTTCGTCTCAGCGACTGTCACCAGCATCTCGTTCTGTGCGGGGTCGCGAACGAGCGCCATCGGCTCGCCGCCGCGCTGCACGATCTCGATCTGCTCACGCAGCAGCTTGCGCAGCATGACGATGCCCCGGTCGGAGGCGCCCAGGTGCTCCTGAGTGCGATCGTACAGCGCCCCCTGCGTCTCCCAGGCCATCTTGTCCTGCGCAGGGAAATCACACAGGTCGTACTCGTCGTCCGGGCCGATGAACGTACCCAGATAGGCGGCGGGCGGGTCCTCCGGCTGCTCAACCCGGCTGCCGTCGGGCGAGGGCCGGAACATGACGCGCATGATGCGCATGTGCGTGTCGTCGATCGGCACCCGCCAGTGCATCGACAGCGAGCGGTCCTCGAAGACGCGCAGGATGTTCGGGAAGATCAGCGGGATGCCCATCGCCGCCTCGCCGCGCTCGCCGCCATACCGCCAGTACTTGAGGATGCCCCACTCGAAGCTCTTGAAGCCGTATTCCTCGATGGGGCGGTAGAAGTAGGCGACGCCGCCCTTCTGCTCCCCCCGCAGGTACATCGTATGCCCATGCAGATAGTAGGTATGGGTGAAGTCGACGGTATTCTCCATCGCCTGCAGCCAGTTGCAGTCGATCGGGCGCACCTCCAGGCGGCGCTCGCCGTCCTCACGTACCAGCACGTCCCAGCGCGGGAGCAGCGGCGCCGGCTCCGGGCCGAGGTACACCCACAGGAACCCGGCCAGCTTCTGCACCGGGTAGGCGCGCTGCCGCACGCGCTCCCGGTACGTGCTGCCGGCCGGCTCGAACGGCTGCTCCAGGCACTGGCCGTCCGTCGTGCGGTACTTCCAGCCGTGGTAGGGGCAGCGGATGCCGCAGTCCTCCACGAAGCCGTAGTAGAGCGAGGCGCCCCGGTGCGCGCACTGCTCCGCGACGCAGCCGTAAGTCCCCTGCTGGTCGCGGAAGGTGACCACGTTCTCGCCCATGATGGTGACGCGCTTGGTGGGCTTCTGGGCGGTCAGCTCCGCCGCGACGCAGAGCGGCTGCCAGTAGCGCCGCAGCAGCGCGCCCGCCGGCGTGCCGGGGCCGATGCGCGTAAGTAGCTCGTTCTCTTCCGCCGTCAGCATCGTTCCGACTCCCTACCGCCGCTGCTTCCACAAGCCCGCGATCGCCTTGCGGCCGGGATTCCATTCGTCCTGGGCAGGCATTCTCGCACCGCGGCGCGTCCGGCTGCCAGGGAGCGCTAGTGCGGGTAGTCCGGCTACCTGTAGCCGTCAATTGCCGTGGTTGGGGGAGACTCGCACTATCTGGTAGCCGGGCGAACCATCGCGTATAAGTAGCGTCGGCGCCCGAACCGACGGGCTTGCCGCGGGCCGATGGACAGCGCTCGGCGCACGCAAGCACGAGGAGTAGCGGGAGCGGATGGCGGAGCTAGCGCCGGCTGCGCGACGACCCGCCGCGCGGCCGTGGCCAATTCGGTGGAGCTGGCCCCAGGTCGGCATGCTGGCCTTGATCGGCGCCCTCGGGTTCTACGTGCTCTACCCGCTGTTCCTCATTCTCTTGGGCAGCTTCAACACGGCGCGGATCGGCCAGCCGCCCGTCTACAGCCTCCAGCCCTGGATCGACGCGTGGAGCGCGCCGGGATTGCTCCAGTCGCTCTGGAACACGCTCTCTGTCGCGTTCTGGTACCAGGCGATCTCGTTTCCGATCGGCATCGTGCTGGCCTGGGCTCTGGCGCGCACGAACGTGCCCTGGGCGCGCGGGCTGGAGTTCCTGTTCTGGCTGTCATGCTTCATCCCGGCGCTCTCGACCACCCTGGGGTGGATGCTCCTGCTCGATCCGCGCGTCGGCGTGCTGAACCAGGTTGCGACCACACGGCTCGGGCTGCCCGCGGGCTTCTTCAACATCTATTCCTTCTGGGCATCGTCTGGGTCCATCTCATGGCCCACTCGATCTCCCTCAAGGTCATGCCGCTCACGCCGGCCCGTGGCGCTGGGGCGTGTTCGCGCTCGTGCTCGCCGTGTGCGTGCTGCTGGTCGTGGTACCGATCTTCGCGATCGGGACCGGTAGCTTCATGACGCGGTTCGGGTTCTTCCACCTGGCCCAGCCGTGGACGCTCGACAATTGGGCCCGCACGCTCGAGGAGTCGGTCTTCGGGCGCTCCGTGCGCAACACACTGCTGCTCGCGTTCACGGCCGCCATCGTGAGCCCGCTGGTATGCTCGGTGATCGCCTACGTCGTCGAGCGCGCCCGGCACGTCTGGGGACGCGGTCTGCTGGACCTGCTCCTACTCCTATGGGTGCCCAGTGTCATCCCGGGCGCGCTCGCGGGATTTGAGGCTGCCTCGCGGCTCCGACGACGGGCGGGCCGCATTAGTTAGGGCGCGCGGCCTCGGGCTCCGGGTCAAGCCCCGTCCAGGTCTCGGGCGCGAACAGCTCCTCCAGCGCCACGGGCCGCGCCGTGAGCCCCTGCTCGTGCAGCGCCGCGAGCAACGCCCGCAGCGTGTGGCGGTTCGCCGCCAGGCCATACGGCCAGAAGTCGGGGCCCATCAGCGCGCGCGTCTCCTCCAGCGCATGCATGAGGAACGGCACGCTCGCGGCCAGCGCGCCACTGTAGCTCAACTGGCGCATGCCGAGGGCCTTCGCCGCCGCGAACGCCTTGTACACACTCCGCGCCACCCACGGCTCGCGCTCGTACACGTCGCGCCGCACGACGACGACGTGCATGATCGGGAAGTGGCGCGTGCGGCGATAGTAGTCCATCTCCCGCTGGTGATAGTCGGGAAACAGGCGCCGCACGCTGGGCGAGCCCGCTAGGAAACACCGCGGCAGATCGGCGCTGATAAGCGCGTCGATCGCGCCGCGCTCCAGCAGGTCGCTCAGCGTCTCCCCCGCGCCGAGGCGCACGGCTTGCAGCCCCGCGGGCGCGCTCCCCTCGATGCGCTCCTCCTCGGCGGGCTCGTCCAACCCGCCCAGGTACCACTCCAGTTGCCCTGGGTGGACGCCGTGGTCGCGCGCAAGGAAATCGCGCACCCACACCGCCGCCGTCTGGACATACTCGGGGCAGCCCACGCGCCGCCCGATCAGATCGCCCGGCTGCTCGATGCCGGCCGCGGCGTGGACCAGGATGTGGCCGTGGCGGAAGGAGCGTGAGGGAAACACGGGCACGCCCACGAACCGCCGGTCGCCGCGGCTGAGCAGCACGGCGTGCGTGGCGAGCGAGAACTCAGCGACTGCGAACTCGGCGTGGCGCGCCTGCCGCCGGAACATCTCCGCCGGTGGCAGCACGATGGGTGTGAAGTCGATGCCCTCGGCCTTCACCCGCCCGTCGAGCAGCGGTCGCGTGCGGTCGTAGTCGCCGCAGGCCAGCGAGAGCGCCAACTGGCTCATGCGGAACGATAGGTCAGTAAGTGCCGCCGGTACAAGCCGGCCGCCGTACTGAGGTTCCCCTTCTGGTGGACGACGGCATAGTCGATACGGATCGGAAAGCCCTCGACCTGGAGAATGGCCAGCTGGCCCGCTGTAATCCCCGGCACCGCCGCGTGGCTGCCAACGGGCGCGATGCCCACCCCATCGGCCACGGCATGCAGTTTGGCTTCGATGTGGTTGGCCTCCATGGCCACCTGGAGCGTGATGCCCGCCTCTGCCGCCAGGCGGTGCATGATGGAACGGAGAAAGAACGTCGGCTTCGGCAGGAGCAATTGCTCGGATCGCAGCGCGGCGAACGGCGCTGGCGGCCCGTGCTGCAAGCGATGGCCCGGGCGCCCCACCAGGACCACGTCATAGCTGCCGAGCGGCTCGGCGACCAGCGCGGGATCGTCGACCGGACCAGCCACGACTACCAGGTCAAAGCGGTGCCGCCGTACACCGTCTAACAAGTCGGGTACGTCGCCGATTTCCTGCGTGACGTGGACGCCGGGCTGGGACTGCCGAAAGGCAGTGTGCACGCGCGGCAGGAGGTAGGCGCCGAAGTAGAGCGAGGCGCCAAAGGTCACCGTGCCATGCTCGAGCCCGCGGAAGGCGCTGAGCGCCTTGTCCGTTCGCTCCAGCATGTCCTCGATCTCGGCGCACGACGCGAGCAAGACCTCGCCGGCCGGGGTCAGGTCGATCTGGCGGCGGCCCCGGGAGCGCACTAGCAGGCGCACCCCGAGGATCGTCTCCAGCTCCTTGATCTGAGCGGACACCGCGGGCTGCGACAGGCAAAGGTCATCGGCCGCCCGGGCAAAGCTCCGTTGGCGGCTCACCGCCGCGAAGGTCCGTAGGTGGTGCATGGTGATCGAGGAGCAGCGATCGTACAACACGCGCCGCGTTCTCTCCGGGTCCCGCGTAGATATAAGCGCCCGTGATTTTAATGCTAATCAAGCGAGTATTGCAGGGCGCTATCGAGGGTGCTACGGTGGGATGGATTCGTTCTACGGTTGGGCAGTGGCGGTCCGTTCAGGAGGTGGTCCCCATGATGGTCGGTCGCTACGACGAGTCGCGCCTGTTGCTGGTGTCCCAGGTGGACCATTCACGGGTGGCGGGCCTCCTCGCCGCCCACTGGGGCAACGACACGTTCGCGCCGCCCACGCCGTACCTGTCGATGGTCCTCGCCGCGCAGGAGCACGACACCGGCTGGTGGGAGTGGGAGAACAAGCCGACGCTGAACGAGGCCGGCTACCCGCCCGACTACATCGGCAGCATTCGGCACCTCGGCCGCGGCGTCTGGCTCGATTTCTACCGCCGGGGCATCCAGCGCGTGGCGGCGCAAGACCCCTACGCGGGCTACATGGTCTCGATGCACGGCGATGGGCTGCTGACGCAGGGGATGGGTCTACTGCCCTACATGCCCAAGTACACGGGCGATCCGGCGGTCGTAGCCTTCCTCGACGAGCAGAAGGCGCTGCGTGCCGACCTGAAGCCCCGCCTGCAAGCGGACGGCGTCGCCCCCGAGGCGCTGACGGAAGAGCACCTCTGGACTAACTTCAAGCTGATGGAAGTGTTCGACCAGTTCGCCCAGTTCATCTGCAACCGCTACCCGTTCAACAGTCGGGAGCGCCAGAACGGGCCGACCCCCACGCTCAGCGATACGCCGGCGCCGGTGCGGCCGGGCCAGGACGACGTCGTCCTCACCGTCGACGTGCAGAACGAGACGCGCGCCATCGTGCGGCCGTACCCATTCGGCGTCGACCCGCTAGTAGTGTCGTTCCAGGGCCGCCTGGTGCCCAATCGGCCCTTCGCCAGCCAGGACGAGTTCCTCCACGTCTTCTACACGGCCGAGCGCGTCAACCTGACCTACACGCTGCACGCCGCGTAGGCCCGGGGGCGCGCAGCGGCACCGCGCCGTGGGCACGAAGAGAGGGGGGAGCGACGCATGGCAGTCGAGGTCGAGGTGGGACGCACCGACCTGGCGCGGCCGCGGTGGCGCGATCTGCGGGAGTGGCTCGCCCTCGTCGAGGGCATCGGCGAGCTCCGGCGGGTGGACGGGGCCAGCTCGGAAGAGGACGTTGGCGCCATCACCGAGATGCTGGAGCGCTACGAGGACAGCCCGTGCGTTCTCTTCGACCGGCTGCCGGGGTTCGAGCCCGGCTACCGTGTGCTCTCCAACGCGCTCGGGACGCGGCGGCGGCACGCGCTGACCCTCGGGCTCGACCCGGCCGAGGCCACACATGAGCGACTGCTGGCCTACTGGCGCACCCTGCTGCGCGGCTTCACCCCCATCCCGCCGGTCGTGGTCGGCGATGGGCCCATCCGGGAGAACGTCCTGCGCGACACGGCCGTGGACCTCACGCGCTTCCCCGCGCCCATCTGGCACCCGCTCGACGGCGGCCGCTACATCGGGACCGCCAGCCTGAACATCGTGCGCGACCCGGAGACCGGCGCGATCAACATGGGCGCCTACCGGAACCAGGTGTTCGACCGCAACAGCATCGGTTTTCGCGGCGCACCCACCCACCACGGCGGCATGATCCAGCAGAAGTACGACCGGCGTGGGGAGCCGACACCCATCGTCGTCGTGGTGGGCTCCGACCCGCTCCTGTTCATGGCGTCGTGTGTGGAGGGCTTGCACCTCGGCCAGAGCGAGCTGGACTGGGCCGGCGGGGTGCAGGGGCGGCCCGTCGAGGTGATCGAGGGCGAGCTGACGGGGCTGCCGATTCCGGCCCACGCGGAGATCGCGCTCGAAGGCTTTATCTCCACCGAGGAGTACGACGTCACCGAGGGGCCCTACGGCGAGTGGATGGGCTACTACCAGGAGGGCTTCGCGCGCAACCGGGTCGTGCGGATTCAGCGCGTCTACCATCGCCACCAGCCGATCCTCCTGGGCTGCCCCCAGGGCAAGCCGCCGCACGAGGACAACCGCTTCCTCGCCTACCTGCGCGCGGGCATGATCTGGGACCAGCTTGAGAAGGCCGGGGTGCCCGACATCCGTGGTGTCTGGACCCCGCCCGAGGGCGGCAACCGGCTGATGACGGTGGTCGCCATCAAGCAGCGCTATCCCGGCCATGCCAAGCAAGCGGCCACCATCGCGTCCCAGTGCGGGGGCGGGGTGGAGATGAACCGCCTGACGGTCGTGGTGGACGAGTACGTGGACATCACCAGCCTGCAAGACGTGGTGTGGGCGATCCTGGCGCGGTCGGACCCGGCCCGCGACGTGGAGATCGTCACGCGCACGAAGGCCAGCCGGATCGACATGGCGCTCAGCCCCGACGAGCGCAACCTGTCGCTCAGCTCGCGCATGATCATCGACGCCACCACCCCATTCGAGTGGAAAGACGATCCCCAGGCCGGCACCCCGATCGGCTCGCCCGAGCGCACGCGCGCGACGCTCGAGCGCTGGGGCTGGCTGCTGAAGGAGTAGCGATGACGCTAGGCCAGTCGGTCCCCCTGGTCGATGCGCGGGCGCGCGTCACCGGCGACATCGACTACACGCTCAACCTGGAGCTGCCGGGCATGCTCCACGCCCGCTTCCTGCGCAGCCCGCACGCCCACGCGCGCCTGCTCCGCGTGGACACCGCGCGGGCCGAGGCGCTGCCCGGCGTGGTGGCGGTGCTCAGCCGCAACGACCTGCTCGACGAGGAGCGGCTCTACCCGTACTACGGCGCAGTGATCCGCGACCAGACGCCGGTCGCCCTGGACAAGGCGCGGTTCGTGGGCGACCCAGTGGCGGCAGTGGCCGCCACGACCGAGGAGATCGCGGCAGAGGCCCTGGCGCTAATCGAGGTGGAGTACGAGGAGCTGCCGGCGGTCTTCGATCCGGAGGAGGCGCTGGCGCCGGGCGCGCCGCTGGTGCACGAGGGCCCGCACCGCGTGCTGCCCAGCCGCCCGGACGTCAAGGCGCGCTCGGCCACCGGAACGAACATCTGCCACCTGTTCACCCAGCGCAAGGGCGATATCCGGCAGGGCTTCCGCGAGGCCGACCTAATCGTCGAGAACGAGTACACCGGCCCGCCCGCCGAGCACGTCGCGCTCGAGCCGCACGTCGCCGTGGCGCAGGTCCGCGATGGCAAGGTCACCGTCTGGACGGCGTGTCAGAGCCCGCACCTGCTGCAGGGGCAGCTCGCTGAGATCTTCCGCGTGCCGATCTCCGACGTGCGTGTCGTCATCCAGACGCTCGGGGGCGGCTACGGCGGGAAGATGCAGGCGTCGGTCGCGCCCGCGGCGGCGCTGCTGGCCTGGAAGGCGCGGCGTCCGGTGAAGCTCGTCCTGCGCCGCGAGGAGGACTTCCTGGTCGGGACGCAGCACGCGGCGAAGGTCCGCCTCAAGACGGGCGTCAAGCGCGACGGGACGCTCGTCGCCCAGGAGGCGTACTGCTACTTCAACACGGGCCCGTACGCCACCAGCACGCCGAACCTGATCACCCGCGGCTACGCCGCTACAGGGCCCTATCGCGTGCCGCACGTCTACGTCGATTCGTACGGCGTGTACACCAACGCCGTGCCGACCGAGGCGTTTCGCGGCTACGGCATCACGCAGGTCGCGTGGGCGCACGAGTCGCAGATGGACGTCATCGCCGACGCGCTCGGGATCGATCCCCTGGAGCTGCGCCTGAAGAACGTCCTACGTCCCGGCGACGCCTTCTCGACCGGCGAGGCACTACCCGAGATGCACTACACCGAGCTGCTGGAGGAGGCGGCCGAGCGGATCGGCTGGCGGCGGGGCCCGTTGGTGGCGCGCGACGGCACGAAGGTCCGCGCGAAGGGCATCAGCACGACGATCAAAGGCATGGCGACGCCGACCGCGTCCGCCGCTACGGTCAAGCTCAACGGCGACGACAGCCTGAACGTGCTCACCAGCACGGTCGAGATGGGGCAGGGCGCGAAGACCACGCTCGCGCTGATCGCGGCCGACGAAGCCGGGCTGCCGCTGGAGCGGGTGCGCGTCTCGGAACCCGACACGTTGGTCACGCCGTTCGACACCATGACCGCGGCCAGCCGCTCGACCTACTGCATGGGCTCGGCCATCCGCCTCGCGGTCCAGGACGTCAAGGGCCAGCTCCGCGAGCTGGGGGCCAAGCTGCTCGAAGCGCCCGCGGACGACCTGGTGGTCGGGGGGGGGCGCGTGAGCGTGCGGGGGGCGCCCGATCGCTCCCTCGCCTACGGCGAGATCGTGCGGCGCAGCCGGCACGGCACTCTGACCGGGGAAGGCACTTTCGTCGCGGAGACTGCCGGGATGAATCCTGAGACGGGGCAGGGGCCCGGCTCGGCGCAGTGGCACCCGGCGGTGGTCGCCTGCGAGGTCGAGGTGGACACCGAGACCGGCGCAGTCGAGATCGTCCACCTGCACGCGGGGCTGTATGCGGGCCGCCTGATCAACCCGCGCATGTGCGAGATGCAGGTCGAGGGGAGCGTGCTGTTCGGCCTGGGCCAGGCGCTGTTCGAGGAGGTGCTCTTCGACACCGACGGCCGCCTGGTGAACCCCAACCTGTCCGACTACATGATCCCCTCCTTTGAGGACATGCCCCAGAAGCTCACGGTGCACCTATTGGTGCCGGAGGGGGCGACGGAGGTGCACGGGATCGGCGAGACCGCGCTGCCGCCGGTGCGGCCCGCCATCGGCAACGCGATCAGCCGCGCCATCGGTGTCCGCCTGTTCGACCTGCCCCTGACGCCCGAGAAGATCCTGCGCGCGCTCAAGGAGCGAGAGGCCCGCGAAGCGGGCACACGAGGATAAGCCGGTATGGAGCTGCAGCAGCCAACGAGCCTGGACGAGGCGGTCGCCGCGCTCGCGCGGTGGGGCGACGACGCCCGGCTTATCGCCGGCGGCACGGCGGTCGTCCTGATGCTCAAGAATCGCCTCATCGCTCCGGCGGCGCTAGTCAGTCTGGAGCGCGTGCCGGGCCTGCGCTACGTGCGGTACGAGCCCGGGGTGGGACTGCGGATCGGCGCGCTCACCACGATCCGGGAGGCCGAGTTGCACCCCCTGGTCCGCGAGCACCACCCCACGCTGGCGAAGACCTTCGCGAAGGTAGCCAACGTCCGCGTGCGCCACGCCGCGACGGTGGGCGGCAACCTGAGCGAGGCCGACTATGCCTCTGATCCGCCCTGCGTGCTCGTGGCCATGGGCGGCCGCGTCAAGGCAGTCGGGCCGCGCGGCGAGCGGGAGATCGCGCTGGGCGAGTTCTTCACCGGCTTCTACGAGACGGCGCTCGCCCCCGAGGAGGTCCTGACGGAGCTAATCGTGCCCGATCCGCCGCCGACCGCCCACTCGGCCTACATCAAGCACGTGACGCGCTCGTCGGAAGACCGGCCGTGCGTGGGGATGGCCGCCGTGGTGGACCTGGGGCCCGACGGAGTGTGCCAGGACCTGCGCGTCGTGGCCGGGGCGGTGGCCGACCGGCCGCAGGTGGTCCCCGAGGCAGAATTGCTGGCGCGCGGCCAGCCGCTGACCGACGAGCTGATCGCGGAGGTGGCCACGGCCTTCGCCGCGGCGCTCGACCCGCTCTCGGACGTCCGCGGCTCGGAGTGGTACCGCAAGCAGGTCGCGGCGGTGCTGGTCCGCCGCGCGATCCGGCAGGCGCTGGCGGCGAACGGCGAGAGGGGCTGACGCCATGGTGGTCGTGGGCCAGAGTGTGCCGGTGCTGGACGCGCGCGAGCGCGTGACGGGCCAGGTGCGCTACGTCCTGGACGCCGAGCGGCCCGGCATGCTCACCGGGCGCATCCTGCGCAGCCCGCATCCCCACGCCCGCATCGTCCGTGTCGACGCCTCGCGCGCCGCGGCCCTGCCCGGCGTACACGCGGTCCTGACCCGAGCGGACCTGCACGACCAGGCGCCGTACAACGCGCGCTACGGGCGCGTCTATCGCGACCAGGGCATCGTTGCCATTGACCGCGTGCGCTTCGTCGGCGATCCGGTCGCCGCGGTGGCCGCCGTGGACGGGCGCACGGCCGAAGAGGCGCTCGACCTGATCGACGTCGAGTACGAGCCGCTGGACGCGGTGTTCGACGTCGAGGACGCGCTCCGTCCGGACGCGCCGCTGCTGTACGAGCCGCGGCTGGCGCCCCAGCCGGGCTTCGCGGCATTGGTGGGCGACCTGGGCGGCGCGAGCAACGTGTGCAGCCACTTCAAGCTCCGCCACGGGAACGTCCAGCAGGGGTTCGCCCAGGCGGATTTCGTCTTTGAGGACACGTTCCGGTCGCCCGCGGTGCAGCACGTGCCGCTCGAGCCCCACGTGACCGTGGCCGAGTTCGAGAACGGCCAGCTCACCGTGTGGACCTCGACGCAGATGCCGCACGCCATCCGCGCGCAGCTCGCGGAGCTGTTCCGCCTTCCCTTGACGCGCGTGCGGGTGATCGTCCCGATGCTCGGCGGGGGGTTCGGGGCGAAAGGCTCCCTGCGCCTGGAGCCGATCACCAGCCTGCTCGCGCTCAAGGCGCGGCGCCCCGTGAAGATCGCGCTGCGGCGCGAGGAAGAGTTCCTGACCGTTACCAAACATGCCGCGACGGTCCGCCTGCGCACGGGCGTGCTGCAGGACGGGACGGTCGTCGCGCGCCAGGTGACCGGCTGGTACAACACCGGCGCCTACGCCGACGTCGGGCCGATCGTCGCGCGGAACGGCGGCTCCGCGATGGGGGGCCCCTACCGGACGCCGCACGTCCACGTCGACTCCTACGCGGTGTGGACGAACGTCGTGCCCGCGGCCGCCTTCCGCGGGTTCGGCGTGCCCCAGATCGCCTGGGCTTACGAGAGCCAGATGGACATGATCGCCGAGCGCCTGGGCCTCGATCCGGTAGCGCTGCGGCGCAAGAACATCGTGCACGACGGCGACCGCTACGCCACCGGCGAGGAGCTGGAGGACATTCATTCCGACGCGCTCCTCGACCGCGCCCAGGCGGCCATCCAGTGGCGGCCGGAGGACGCGCGCTGGCTGCGCGGCGTCCCGAGCGGCGAGCAGGCGCCGGCCGCCAGCCTGCAGCGGGGCAAGGGCCTCGCGGTCGTCATCAAGGCCACCATTACCCCCTCGACCTCCACCGCGGCGGTCAAGCTGAACGAGGACGGCAGCCTGGACGTGCTGACCAGCAGCGTCGAGATGGGGCAGGGCGCCAAGACGGTGCTGGCCCAGCTCGCGGCCGACGCGGCCGACCTGCCGTACGAGCGCGTGCTGGTCTCCGAGCCGGATACCGCGATCACGCCCTACGATCAGCAGACCAGCTCGAGCCGCACCACCTACTCGATGGGCACGGCGGTCGTGCGGGCGGTGCAGGACGCCCGGCAGCAGCTCCTGGCCCTGGCGGCGGAGCTGCTGGAGGTCGCGGCGGACGATCTGGTCACTGCGGACGGCCGCGTGGCCGTGCGCGGGGCGCCGGACCGGTCGCTGACTTACAGCGAGATCATCCGCCGCGGTCAGCAGGGCAACATCCTGGGCCACGGCACCTTCGTCACCAAGGGGGGCCTGGACCCCGAGACCGGCCAGGGCATCGGCTCCGTGCACTGGCACCAGGCCGCCGCGGCCTGCGAGGTCGAGGTGGACACCGAGACCGGCAAGGTCGAGGTCCTGACCTTTCACTCCACGGTGTACGCGGGCCGCATGGTGAACCCGCGCCTGTGCGAGCTGCAGACCGAGGGCAGCACGTTCCTCGGGCTGGGCCAGGCGCTGTTCGAGGAGCTGGTGTACGACGACGGGCAGCTCGTCACGCAGAACCTGGCCGACTACATGATCCCGTCGTTCGGGGACGTCCCGCGCCGCGTCGAGAGCGCGATCCTGGAGCGGGACGGGGCCGGCGAGGTGCATGGAATCGGCGAGACGTCGCTGCCCCCGGTGGCGCCGGCGGTGGCCAACGCGGTCTACAACGCCACCGGCGTGCGGATCACGGATCTCCCGCTCACGCCGGAGAAGGTCCTGCGGGGGCTGCACGCCCTACGCGCCGCCCGGTCGGCTGGCCAGTAGCGCGGGACCGAGCGACACCATAGCGAACGTACCCCCGGCCGCGGCGGGCGGGATGGTCGGCTCGACCACAGGAGGAGCAGTGAGTCAACGAGTCACGCTCAGGGTGAACGGGGAGACGCGCGACCTGGAGGTCGAGGTTCACGACACGTTACTCGAGGTCCTGCGGTCCGAGTTCAAGCTCACCGGACCGCGGGAAGGCTGCGGGATCGGGATGTGTGGCGCGTGTACCGTGCTGGTCGACGAGAAGCCGATCAGCTCGTGCCTCGCCCTCGCAGCGCTCGCGGCCGACAAGGACATCCTCACCGTCGAGGGGCTGGCCGACGGAGACGGCCTGCACCCGATCCAGGAAGCCTTCGTCGAGCAGATGGGCTTCCAGTGCTCCTACTGCACGCCGGGATTCATCCTGGCCACGAAGGCGCTGCTCGCGGAGCAGCCCTCCCCCACCCCGGACGAGGTGCGCGACTACCTGGCCGGCAACCTCTGTCGGTGCGGCAGCTACGTCAAGATCCTCGACGCCGTGCTGGACGCCGCGGCCCGCTTGCGGGGCGCGGCAGCAGTCGAGAGGCCGCGGCCATGAGCGGCACGCTGAGCGCTTCAGGTGATACTCCGAGCGGTGGCCACCGGCGCCGCGGGCCCGCGCCCCGGATGAGCCATCCGTGCCTCTGGGCGCTGGCCTTATTGCTGGTGAGCCTTGGGTGCCAGGCGGCGCCGTCGACCCCGGCGCCGACCGCGGCACCCGTGGCCACGGCCACCCCCGCGGCGACGCAACCACCCGCCGCGGCGCAGCAGCCGACCGCCGCGCCCGCTGCACTCACCGTGGTGCGGGTGGGCACGCTCAACGCCACGACGGACGCCCCCTTCTATCTGGCGCAGGACCGGGGCTACCTCCGCGAAGAGGGGCTCGACCTCGAAACCACCCCGTTCGATTCCGGCCAGCAGATGGTCGCGCCGCTGGGGGCCGACCAGCTCGACGCTGGCGGTGGCGCGGTGGGGCCCGGCCTGTACAACGCCATCCTGCGCGGCATCAACATGCGCATCGTCGCCGACCGCGCGCAGTCGGTGGCGGGCACGCGCTTCAACTGCCTGATGGCCCGCAAGAGCCTGCTGGATAGTGGCGCCCTGCGCACGATGGCCGACCTGCGCGGCCGGGTGTTCGCCGAGCCGGTCCCGGCCAACATCCTGACCTATGCGCTGGAACGCGGGCTGAATCAGGAGGGCGTGCACCTCGACGAGGTGCAGATCGTGACGGTTCCCTGGCCGGAAATGGCGAACGCCTTTGCGAACGGCGTCATCGACGCGGCCTTCCCCATCGAGCCGTTCGTCACGCAGTCCGCGGAGCGCGGCGTGGCGGAGTGCTGGCGGGAAACCGCCGACCTCGCCCCGGGGATCGAGACCGGCGTCCTGATTTACGGCCCAACCTTTGCCGAGCAGCGCGCCGATGCGGCCCGGCGCTTTATGGTGGCCTACTTGCGCGCGGCGCGCGACTACTATCGGGCCTTCTTCGGGGACGGCCAGGGCCGCGCCGAGATCGTGGAGCTGATGACGCGCATCACGCCGATCAAGGATCCGGCGCTGCTCGGGCGCATCGCGCCGACGTGGCTGGACCCCAACGGGGACGTAAACACGGCCAGCCTGCGCGACACGCAGCGCTGGTACGTGGAGCGCGGGGACCAGGAGACGGAGGTTGATCTCCAGCGGGCCGTCGACCCGAGCTTCGTCGCCTTTGCGCTGCAGCGGCTGGGCCGGTACTAGGGCTATTCACTGCTCTAACGAGCGAGTGAGCAGCGGCAAGCCGCCATCGACTTGAGCGGCCAGCCAGCGGCGCGCGTCGGGCAGGAACACGAAGCCGCGCCGACGTAGCACGTTGAGCGCAGT